>RCNB010001921.1_pt1 | contig 12894 bp, 7 predicted proteins | sample 2041321 | NCBI WGS metagenome assembly RCNB01 (sample SAMN09708232, study PRJNA481090) | Marine sediment metagenome, whole genome shotgun sequencing project. | reverse complement strand
TGAAGCGTTGAATTTTGACTATTCGGGACCCATTGACGGGCATGATATGAATATGCTTGTCACAGAATTACAACGTTTAAAAAATGTCAAAGGCCCAAAATTCTTACATATTATAACAACAAAGGGAAAAGGTTTACAACAAGCAGAAGAGGATCAGGTAACCTATCATGCACCAGGGAAATTTGATCCAAAAACAGGTGAGATATCTCCAAAAAAGGACTTAAAACAGCCTCCAAAATATCAAGATGTTTTTGGACTAACATTGTTAGAATTAGCGAAAAAAAATAAAAAAATTGTAGGCATTACGCCCGCTATGCCAACTGGTAGTTCTTTAAAATTTATGCTAAATGAACTACCTGAAAGAGCTTTTGATGTTGGTATTGCCGAACAACATGCTGTGACTTTGGCGGCAGGTATGGCTACACAAGGGCTGATCCCATTTTGCAATATCTACTCCACATTTTTACAGCGTGCTTACGATCAGGTTATTCATGACGTAGCTTTACAAAAATTACCTGTTATTTTTTGCTTAGATCGAGCTGGTTTAGTAGGCCAAGACGGAGCAACACATCATGGGGTTTTTGATATTGCCTATTTACGCTGTGTCCCAAATCTGATTATTTTTGCTCCCTTAAATGAAATTGAACTTCGTAATATGATGTATACGACTCAGCTCGGTATTGAAAACCCTATCGCTATACGATATCCTAGAGGAAGAGGCGTTACATTAGATTGGCAAGTGCCATTTTCAAAAATCGAACTCGGTAAAGGACAATTGATAAAACAGGGTTCAAAAATTGCCATTTTGAGTATAGGAAGTATCGGAAATAATATTATCGACGTTTGCAAAACCCTCAAAAATAAAGATCAGGTTGCACATTATGATATGCGTTTTGTAAAACCCTTGGATGAAACTTTACTGCATGATATTTTTCAAAAATTTGATACCGTTATTACTATTGAAGATGGGGTAATTGCAGGTGGGTTTGGAAGTGCCATTTTAGAATTTTCGCAACGACATAATTATAAAAAAACCATCAAATGTCTTGGAATCCCTGATGTATTTATTGACCATGGCAGTACCGAAAAACTTTTCAAATCAATAGCCCTCGATCACGAAAGCATGAAACAACTATTAGAATCATTTTGTTAATTCTCATCATAAACAAATATCGTTTGGCATTTGGACTGCTGCTGCTTACTTCGATCTATTCTTTTGGTCAAATAACAGATACAACGCGCGTAAAAAATAGTGCAGAATCAATTGAAGAAGTTAAAAACAGGGATGCTTTTTTAATTGTACAATTAAATGACACAATAAACATACGGTTACGAGTTGACTCGCTTGGTGTTTATAAAACAATTGATACTATAAGAAGGCTTACAAAATTAGATTCGTTACAAATTCGAATGGATTCTTTACTAAGTCCATACTACAATAAAAGTTTTGATTCTCTTCAAAATAAAGTGGTGTATAAGCCTCGTTTTCGTATGACCGTTCAAACCATTTCAAAAGATACCATTTACGTACCTATTCCAAAAGCGAGAGAATTTTTAAGTATAAAAAGTAAATTAGTCATTGACACACTAGAAGTACTAAACCCCATTGTTTTTGCAGTTATAGACACGACTAAATTTGCTGAAGATCCTATATGGTGGAAAAACAGAAATAGTTTTCAGTTTGATATCAGTGAAGCCGCATTTGTAAATTGGAATGCCGGTGGAAATAATTCTGTTTCTGGACTCCTAAAAGTTAATTTATATCGCTCTTATAAAAAGTTATATGTACTATGGGATAATGAGATTTTTATACGCTATGGCCTTAACAGTCAAGAGGACCAAAAACTCAGAAAGACAGATGATCTACTTCAGATAAATTCAACTTTTGGGTATCGAAAAGACACGCTTTCTAATTGGTATTATTCAGCTAAGTTTAATTTTAACACTCAGTTTACTGATGGTTTTAGCTACCCAAATACGAGTAATCCTATTTCACGATTTTTTGCACCTGCCTATATATTATTTGGAGCAGGAACCTATTATGATTTGAATAAAAAAAGCTTTTCTATTTATGCATCACCTATTACATTAAAATCTACCTTAGTTTTAGACGAAACCCTATCCAATCAAGGTGTTTTTGGGGTACCAGTAGGAGAAAAGTCAAGAAATGAAATCGGAGTATTACTTCAAACTAATTGGGAGGCTGAAGTCCTTAAAAATATTGTCTTGAAAACAAGAATTGAGTTGTACTCAGATTACCTTAATAATTTTGGTAATATAGATGTTAAATGGGACCTGAATTTGGATTTCATTATCAACAAATATATGAAGGCTAATTTGGGCGCCTATCTCATCTATGATGATGATATTAAGTTTAGAGAAGACACTAATGGCGATGGTGAGCTAGAAACCTTAGGAGCAAGATTACAGTTAAAACAATTATTAGGGATTGGCGTACAGTTTAATTTTTAACCCCTAATAATTGTCTTTTTTATCCAATATTATTGGATAATAAATTTATTATTATAAGCATAATTCTCGCTATCTATTCTAAGAATATATACTCCTGAACTCAAGTTCGTAACATTCAATTCTGTAGTTTCAGAAATGATATTTTTTTGAGAAAATACAACGCGACCATTTAAGTCAAATACTGTAATATTTGATGCACCAAAATCAATGGTCGTTTTAATTTTTAAATTTCCACTTGACGGATTTGGATATACTGTAATTCGATCATCTTGAGCAGAAACTTCTTCAACAGAAAGCGGTGAAGCAGTAAATTTACCAGTGAATAAACCACGTCCGTAAGTAGACGCCAAAACGGTATTATCAGCAGTTCTTAAATCAAAACTAGTAACTTTTACATTCCGCATTCCATTTTGTGATTGTTCCCAAGTAGGACTTGTACTTGCAAAATTGTCTGTTCGCCAAACCCCCAAATCTGTACCAATAATAACTTCATTATTTAGTAAAGGGTTCATCAAAATAGCTTTTATAGGGATATCAGGAAAATCACCTTCTTTATTTTCCCAAGTTGTTCCTCCATCAGCGGTATACCAAATACTTTTGACCCCATAATTATGGAAGGTAACAAGTATTTGATTCTCGTCAGAGCCAAAATTAATGGCTGATATGCTCCCTAAAAACTCGGGACCTGTTATATCCGACCAAGCAGCGGAAAGAGAATTGTTTGCATTTTCTATTTTTAATAACCTTCCTGTTACCGTACCAACCAACAAGGTTGTACTCGCACTCGTATAAGGAGAAACTTTAAATGCGGTGGGTGAACTTGTTAAAAGCGCATTTGTTAGATTTCTTCTTGATGGGAGAGTATTTACATTAATAAAACTAGAAATAGTAAAAACTCCAGCTGCTGAAGCATTTGTAAATAGGATATCTAAATTATCATCTAATTCGGCAGGGTTTATAAAGTTTCCTTCATCACCTTCAGAGACGATTGTACTAGCATTACTCGAACCTGTAATCGGTAAAACAAATTTTCTGAAATTATTGAAAGGTAGGGCAACAATAAGATATGCACCATCTTTATCAATAAAACTATAAGCGCCATCACCACCAAAGATTTCTTCAGACGCATTTATTCCTGAAGTGCCTCCATCGATAAAATTAGATCCATTATCTTGAGATCCTCCTAATAATTGTTCATTTAAAGGGTCTTGACCTATAGCTCCCCAATAAAATTGAGTCGTATTATAATCATTATCAGACGCGAATATTGCACCTGGCGAGATATTCGCAGTTGACAAAGAATTAGCATAATATACACCTCCATCTGTTGCAATTATTGCCTTATTAGTATCATTTGGGTCAAAAGACATTTCATGAATATCAGCATGTACAAAAGGAACGGTTAAGGTATTGAGGTTGGCATTGTTCGACCATTTTGAAATTTGAGTCCATGCTACTCCTCCATTTGTACTTCTAAAAGTATCAATTCCTCCAACATATACGATATCATCATTGTTTGGGTCTGCCTCTAGCATTAAGTCATAAAAAGCCTGACCTCTCGTAAAATCTGTTGCTGGTATACCATTGTCAGCGTCGTCTGGCAAGGTAAGTCCTGTAAAAACGGTAATAACTGTGGCAAAGGCATCTTCTGTTTTAAGAAATGTAATAGGGTTAGAATCAGCCAATACGTATATTTTGTTTGGGTCTGTTGCAGAAATTTCAATTTCTGTTCTACTTGCGCTTGGCAGAACATGTCTTTGGGTAAAAATTGTTCCATTAGGCGAGGAGAAAATGGTTCCTCCACCATCACCGAAACTAGAACTATTAGTAGTTGAAACCCATACCGCGTTGTCAGATGAAATTTCTATATCATTAGGTTCAAACGGATTTCCATTTGGTGTTAACGGTAGGTTCACACGCACCCAAGAAGATCCTGCATTTATTGATTTAAACAACCCATATTCGGTGCCTTGTCCTAATAGGGTTCCTGGGGCTTCCGAATATGACGCATCAGCAAGGGCAGCATATATTTCTGTAGCACCTCCATTATTTCTTGTAACAATATCATTTACTTGAAAAATACCTGGTACTAAAGTGACTCCAGATGGAAGGTTAGAAGCATCTTCACTTAAGGTTGCATTGACCGTTTGAGACGCTAGGGCATTTATAATGGCAATTCCTTCCTCTCTAGAGATCATTATAGATGGTATTACAATTGTGGCATCTGTTCCGCCCATTGCAAATGGGTTTCCATCAATATTATTAATCATTAAAACCGCTATCGCGCCTTCATTTTCAGCATTTTTTACTTTCGCGGTAAAATTACAAGAACCTCTTTCAATTACAGCGATATTACCGGTAATTGCAGCACCATTTATAAGCGCATTACACCCTTGGGTCGGTGCAGCAGTACCATCATTTACCAATACTAAGTTACCTGTAATTGCTGACGTAAAAGCAGGGCCAAATGTTGCTGTTACTCCAGTAATGCTTCCTGCAATATTACCTGGACTGTTTATTTCAACCGTAGAGCCTCCATTAAAAAAGGGAATTCCTTGGTTTATCGCAAACACGTTTGCCCATGTGCTACCACCGTCTGTAGATTTGAAAATACCGTTACTCGTGCCATCTCGACTTGTATATGATTCTCCGGTACCTAAATACATAATTTGAGAATTATTCGGGTCAACAGTAATACTTGAAACAGCCAAATTTTCAGGAATTCCAACACGCGTCCAAACAGAACTTTGACTAGTAATATCATTATTTACCCATAAACCTCCACTTACACCTCCAGCAAAAACTCTTTTATTCGTGACATCATTTGGGTCAAATAACATCGCTCTTGTTCTTCCTGGTACATTATTTGGCCCGCGCTCTTCCCAAGCATTATCGTTAGATCCAGGCACATTCTTTAGAGATAATTGATTTAATAATTGCTCTTGTAGCGCGAATTTTTTTTCAAATTCAGCTCTACCAGTTTGAGGGTTCATTTCTAATAAATATTGCTCTTCAAAGTACTTATTTGGAGGAATCGCTAACTTTTTACGTTCACTTTTGGTCAACTTTAAAGATTCATTGTATGCGTGATTCTCTAAAAAGTCTGCATGTTTTTTTCTAAGGGTATCAATCTCATGATTACTATCGGAGAGAATAACAATTGATACAACTGCAACAATAATTGTTAGGATAAATAGTGTAGTTTTTGCTCTCATATGGGGCTATTTGTAGTTGTTTAACTTATTGAAAATAATATTAAACAATATTACAAAATACTTTTCAAATAATATGTTAACGATCTAACAATTAAATGACAACACCCTTTATTTTTTTATGCAATAAAATAGCCGAGCCGTCAGACATGCTTGCTATAAAACAACAGACCGACAATACTCTATAATAAAGATTATTCTTTGAATCTTTAAATTTTGCGGGTAATAGGTTCATTAAAAGCTTATCGTAATTCGAGGCATGTCCATCAAAAGAATTATTTGCTGCCTTGATAAAGACATCCAATAAATCTGCTAAAATGCGATAGCCAGAGATTTCTTTTTCTATCACTTCTTTACTTCTATAAATTCGACTGACACTAATTTTAATAATATCATTGACCTGTGCTTCATAGACACACTTATCTAGTAGTGAAATATGGTAGTCTCCATTTAAAATCAATGTTTCGTTTTCAATAAATACCCGGGCAGCTTCATTGATTAAATTACCAATGGCCAAAGCACGTAGGTAGCTTAATCTATCTTGTTTTGTAGTTAATTGATAATATTTTTCGGTGTTAATTGTATCGCGCACAAGATTGATAAGATATTCAAGTGCAAATTCCTCTTCTATCAACCCGAGATTAATACCGTCTTCAAAATCGATAATAGTATAGCAAATATCATCGGCTGCTTCCACTAAAAAAGCCAATGGGTGTCGACTGTAAGTCAGGTCATTTCCCTCTCGAATATTCTTTAGGCCCAAGTCCTTGGCAACGTCTACAAAGACTCCTTTTTCTGATTGAAAAACACCATACTTTTTATCGACAATATTGTTCGTCGGCTTTTTGGGTAATGATTCTTTTGGGTATTTCATAAAAGCGCCCAAAGTTGCATAAGACATCCGTAAACCTCCTTCAATTCCTTCTCTACTTTCTGTTAAAATTCTAAAACCATTTGCATTTCCTTCAAAATCAATTAAATCTTGCCATTCTTTAGCCGTTAACTGTTCTTTATATTTTAATCCATTCCCTGTTTTAAAATATTCACCAATAGCTTTTTCCCCACTATGACCAAAAGGTGGATTTCCAATGTCATGCGCCAAACAAGCACTGGCGACGATAGCCCCAAAATCATTTATTTGATACCCTGCTTCTTTTAAGGTTGGATACTTTTCCAGTAGCTGTTTTCCGACAATTCTTCCCAAAGAACGTCCTACTACTGACACTTCCAAACTGTGGGTTAGTCTAGTATGTACAAAGTCCGTTTTTGACAGCGGAACGACCTGTGTTTTATCTTGTAAGCTCCGAAAGGAATCTGAAAAAATAATACGGTCATAATCTACTTCAAAACCTATTCTTGTTTCATTTTGATCCTTTCTTACACGTTTTTTTGTGTCTCCATAACGTTTTAAAGACAATAATTCTTCCCAATTCATGCTGCCAAATTTTAAGACTGTGCAAGGTACATTAATTTTCATTTTATCATTGTTTACAATAAATTAATATTGCTGGTTTTTAGCTAACATTAAACTAACCTAAACATCACGAATCATTAACCTCTAATTAACTCAACCTTTACATTGTCTTCCTTTCTTTGCCTCAGATTAATAACTGAGAACAATTATGAAGAAAATTACGATAATCATTTTTTTGCTTTTTGCTGGGTTTACGAACGCACAAGAGAAAGGAATCATTGAAGGTGTCGTTTTAGATAATCATCAAACCGATGAACCTTTGGCTTTTGTAAACATATCTCTAAAGAAAAGTTCAGTACAGACTTCTACAAATATTGACGGAGCCTATGCGTTCGAAATAAATCCCGGCGTTTATACGTTAGTTTTTAATTTTCCTGGTTATGAAAGTATTGAAACTTCCAATATTATTGTAAAAGCAGGCGAAATAACTTCTATTAAAAAAATTGCCTTAGCCGCAAGAGAACTCGTGCTTTCAGAAGCAATGGTTACTCCACAAAAGTAAAAAGTCCTATCAAATTTCGAAAATGAAAAAAATTATAGCCATACTTTTATTGTTTGTTGCAACAAAAACAATGGCACAAAATAAAGGCACTCTTCAAGGTGTTGTTTTAGATAAAGAGACAAACAACGAACCACTACCTTTTGCCAACGTATTCATCAAAGGTTCTCAATCAGGAACAACGACAGATTTAGATGGTGTATATCTCTTCAAAGTCGATCCAGGTACCTATACCGTTGTAATTAGTTTTGTAGGTTACCGAACAATTGAAGTCCCAAATATTATTATAAAAGCCGATGAGGTTACCACATTAGAGAATGTAACTTTGGCTGCTGAGGAAGGTGTTGCTTTAAAAGAGGTTAATGTAAATGCTTCTACTAAAAAAGAAAGTGTTGCCGCTTTATTGGTTGAACAAAGGAAAGCCACTGAAATTAAAACAGCTATTGGGGCAGAAGAACTTTCGGCAAAGGGAATTAGCAATGCTGCAGGTGCCGTTACTAAAATTGCTGGTGTTTCTAAACAAGAAGGCTCAAGTAATGTATATGTTAGAGGTTTAGGGGATCGTTATTTGAACACAACCCTCAATGGCTTGTCTTTACCATCAAACGATATTAATAAAAAGAATATTGATTTAAACATATTCTCTTCTGATGTCATTGAAAATGTATCGATTAGTAAAGCGTATTCGTCAAAATTTTACGGTGATTTTGCTGCAGGTAATGTAGATATTTCTTCAAAAGAATATACTGGTAATGGATTTATTGAAGTTTCATTAAATAGCGGCTTCAATAGTAATGCAATTGGTGAAACATTTGTAAAAAATTCTGGAACTGGTCAGTTCGGCTTCTACGGAAGATATGACCGCAATCCATTTGCCGTCGTATTATCTCATGGTGTCGATCCTATTAAGTCTCCAACAGCTCCAATAAATTTAGGTATTGGATTAAACACTGGTAAATCTTTTGATATAGGAAAAGAGAGCCGTTTAAACTTGTTCTTAACTGCCTCTTTCGATAGCAATTATGAGTATCGAGAAGGGACAGCTGTCGATTTTACTACTGTAGATAAAAAGAATTTTCCAAATGTAGATGAATATGAATACGGTACAACAACTACTATTATGGGTAATATAGGGTTTAGAGTTGATGAAAATAATTCATTTAAGTTCAACTCTTTATTCATGAATAAATCAAGTGATCAAGTTGGATATTTCGGAGTAGAAGGACGTGGAACAAACAGAGACGCAATCTTAAACACTGATGAAGGGTTTTATCAAATGAACGTACAATTCAACCAAGACTTAATATTCGTCAATCAATTGGTTGGTGAGCATAGTTTTGATGAAACTTTAAAATTAGATTGGGCCGTTGGGGTTAACAATGTTTTTTCTCACGAACCCGACAGAAAAAGAATTAGTATTGAGAATTATCATCTCGCGTTCGACAACGATCCGAGTACGAATCCTGTTTTCTTTACGAATAATGCGTTTGATAATCAGCGTTATTTTCAGAATATCGAAGACCAAGAATTGAACGGAAGAATTAATCTTGCATATTCACCATCAGAAAAAGTTAAATTTAACTTTGGTTACAATGGCAGATCAAAAGAACGTAATTTTGATAATATTCGATATGGATATAATTTTGTAGACAACCGTTTACCAGTTACCGATGTCAATAATTTGGATGCCATATTTAATATAAATAATTTGTCAATTGATGGTGTAACCGGATTGTTTCAAACGACCGTTTTTAACGCTATCAATGATCAAATTGGTTCGACAAATCGTCCTGGTTTACCGGAGAACACTTACACGGGTAATTTAAATGTCTATGCTGGGTACATAAATGCAGAACTTAATTTAAATGAAAAGTGGTTAGTAGTTCCCGGAATTAGAGTAGAATCATTCAGTCAACAGATTGAATATGATGTTATAAATATCAACCCAAATGATCCTGGTTTTAGAGAAACCTATGAAAATTTTTACTTGCCTAGTCTAAGTATAAAATATGCTTTGAATGATGAGCAAAACCTACGTTTTGCTGTAAGTAAAACAGTTTCCACTCCAGAATTTAAAGAAATGGCTCCATTTGTATATGAAGGCGTAACGCAACGTATCGGTGGAAACCCTGACTTACTAAATAATCCATCATTTTCTGAGGTATACAATATCGATGTAAAATACGAATGGTTTTTTGGAAAAAGTGAACTATTTTCTCTTGGTGCATTTACAAAGCAAATCAATGATCCTGTAAACTTAGTAGTTGCAAATGATGCTACCGGAACACAACGTTATTTTAGAACCGGTGACAAAGCAACGATCTATGGAGCTGAGTTGGAAGTTCGTAAGAACTTACTATTTGATACAGAAGAGCGAGCAACACTTTCTGCCGGATTGAATTTTACCTATATGATAACTGAACAAGATTTAAAGGCTTCAGAAGGACTTTTTTCAACAACATTTAATAGAACGGAAGATGAACTACAAGGTGCTTCTCCAATTATTGCAAACGCTGATATAAGCTATAGCCCTACTTTTAAAAATTACAAACCAGTAGCCAACTTAGTATTCTCCTATTTTTCTGATAGGATACAAGCCTTAGGTTCTGGTCAGCTTGGTAATATTATTGAAAAGGGGGTTCCAACATTAGATTTTATATGGCAAAACACTATTGCCAAAAAATTTCAAGTAAATCTTAGTGCTCAGAATTTACTAAACCCTAACATTAATTATATACGCGAAACCTCATTAGGTGATGTAACTATTTCTCAATATAAGAGAGGTATGAACATTAGCCTAAGTCTAAAATATAACTTTTAATAATTACTATAATCAACATTAAAAACAACGAAAAATGAAAAATAAATTTTTAACCTTAGTATTCGTTTCATTGTTATTCGCCGCTTGCGGTGATGATAGCACTGCTGATATTATTATTAATGACAATAGTGTTGTCAATAATTTTGGTGGCGGAGGTACTAACCCTGAGGCTATTGAGTTAACCGGAAACCAAGTAGCAGATTTAACATTAGATGCGGCAAATGAATATCTCGTAACTGGGCCGTTAATTATGGAGGAAGGTACAACCTTAACAATACCTGCTGGAACAACAATTAAGGGGGCAGCTACAGGTGCCGACGTATATGTTGCTATTGCACAAGGGGCTAAAATTAATGCTATTGGTACTGCTAGCAGTCCAATTGTATTTACTTCAGCTTCAAACACGCCAAATGCTGGTGATTGGGGTGGCTTAATTTTATTAGGAAAAGCTCCTATCAATTCAGTAGTTGGTGGTGATGCAACTTCCACATCTGAAATCGCAAGTTTACCCTATGGCGGTTCAGTAGTTGATGACAACTCTGGAACTTTGCGCTATGTTCGCGTTGAATATTCAGGAGGAAAAGCAGATGGTCAGTCAGAAAATAATGGTATTTCATTTTATGGTGTAGGTAATGGTACAACAGTTGAATACCTGCAGGCTTATGAAGGAAAAGATGATGGTGTTGAGTTCTTCGGAGGAACCGTAAATGTAGATTTTCTAGCTATAATTAATGCTGAAGATGATTCTATAGACTGGACAGAAGGTTATACAGGGACAATAACAAATGCTTATGTAAAGCACGGAGCGGATCACGATAAAGGGATTGAGGCAGACGGCTTTAATACTGATATTGGAAACAATGCTTCTCCTAAATTTTATTCAAAGCCCACTTTGACAAACTTAACCATTGTTGGTTTAGGTTCTGGTACCGAGAACGAAGCTGTTCGTTTAAGAGCAGGGACTCAAGCCATCTTTACAAATGTAGTATTAGAAGGGTTTACAGAAGGTTTTGATCTTGACGGAGATGCAGGCGAAAGCCCAACCGGTGACGGTGTACTAAGCGGAGACTTAATAGTAAATTCAGTATTGTTTAATGATGTTATATTAAATATGAAAAATGATACGGGAGCAACATTTACGGAAGAAGATTTCTTAACCGTTGATGCAGGGTCTACAGGAACTGACTTTGCTACTTGGGGTGCTGGTTGGACCAGAGAATAAGAAATTGAAAAAAGAAAAAGAACAAAAAAGCCTGCAATATGCAGGCTTTTTTGTTTCTTAATCATATTACTATTTGAATGCTATTGAAGTAGCAGCTAATTCTATAACTTTTACCACTTTGCCATTCACATAATCTACTTCTTTGACAACATTATCACTTTTAAAGTGCCATTTTCCTGTTTTTACACCATTCATATAGGTACCAACAGACACTTTTTCACCTTCTTCATTAAAATAGGTCCAAGTGCCATGTAATTTTTTGTCTTTAAAAAAACCGTGTTGTTCTATCTGACCATTGTCATTATATATAGTAGCTTCTACTAAATCTCCTTTTTGTTCGTACTTAGTTTTAGTATCGTTTTGTGAATATGCAAACCCTACACTTAGTACCACCAAAAAAATTACTATTTTCTTCATAATCATTCTGTATTTATCATTATTTAACGTTACTAAAGTACTGTTTATTTTACATTAAAGAAACATTTACTTAACGTTAAGTTAACATTGTAAAATTAAATACTTGATTTTTAGATTTTTACGTTAAATAAAATTTGAAGTGTAATAATAGATTGTCTTTAAAATAAAATTTAGTTAATGATTAAATAATGTTTTGTTTACATAGAAGCATAACAAATACGATACTTTTGAAAGGTCTTTAGACAAATTATGTTTCGTAAATCGTTTAGTTTTTGTCGACTAGATTTTGAAATATATAGGCTACTCTGGCCAAGTAGCCTTTTTTATCGTCAAAAATTCATTAAAATATAACTTCTTCGAAACTTTAAGTTAACATTAAAGTTAGTTATTTGCAGTGACAAAAACTAACGCCGAATATGAAACTTAAAGCAACCCTAACTGCCTTGGTTTTATTTGCATTTTTCTTTGCAAGTGCCCAAGAAACAAACGTTCCCAAATTTGGTAAAGGCCTGTTTAATCTTGTTGGAAAGGATAGTTCCTTTACAATGAAAATTGCTATGCGCATGCAAATTTTAGCAATTTCTAATTGGGAAAGTGAAAATGGCAACTTAATAAATCCTAAAACTAATTTCTTAATACGACGCGCTCGTCTTAAATTCGATGGTTTCGCTTACAGTCCTAAATTAAAATACAAAATAGAATTAGGGATGTCTAATAGAGATATCTCTGGAGGATCTGAATTTACACGTAATACGCCAAGGTATATTTTAGATGCTG
>RCNB010001920.1_pt1 | contig 12900 bp, 12 predicted proteins | sample 2041321 | NCBI WGS metagenome assembly RCNB01 (sample SAMN09708232, study PRJNA481090) | Marine sediment metagenome, whole genome shotgun sequencing project. | reverse complement strand
CCAGGATGTAAGCTACCTTTAACTCCTCTGCAATCTGGGGAACGCTTTTGTCACCCTTTTCACGATACATTTCAGAAGATGTTCGCGAGATGACTTTCAATTCTTCTATTAATGAGATGCGGTTCAGCAGGTCGTCAACCAGACCATCCACGAAATATTCATTCCCGCTCTCCTCACTCAGGTTCTCAAACGGAAGCACCGCAATCGATTTATCAAGAATTTCCTTTTTTCCTGTACGTGGAACAATATTCAGCACTATCAGCATCACAATCACTACAAAGCTGATATAGCTGGCGATCTTCCAGCTGCTGGATGATTTCGGTATATCCTCAACCTTTATCTTATCAGTCGTTTCTGTCTTTACAATCCCGCCCTCAGGGTGAATGTCGTAGATCCAGGAGAGGATGATGGCAATGATGAACCCGATGGAAAGCATGACAATGACTACAGGTAATAACCAGGACGGCAGCTTGAGCGGCTCTGCAATAATGTCCACCAGCTCAAGGATCACAAATGCAGCACCTGCATAGACCGTCATCACACGGACTACATTTCTGCGTTTCAGTTCCTGCCAGAACTGGGATAGTTTGTTGGGGCTTTTTGGCATTTAGGTGTTTTATTACAAGTTATTAATATTTAAAGATAAAGTCAAATAGAAACAATTGATATTATGATAGCTAACGGTCTAGTATAAACTGCTTTTTAATGCAGTTTATATATTGTTGTGTACAGTTTTATAGTTTTTCAATCTTAATATCATCTATCCAGAATGTTCCTGGCTGTAATATGTTCAATTGCATTCGCAACCAACTATCTTTAGGTACATTAATTTCGTATTCATGAAGTTTCCAATCATTAATTTCTTCATTTTCTTCTATTAAGGTTTTCATATCACCTTCCTTTGCAGAAACACTTCCGCCAGACACGTTAAATGTTGTTCCATGATTCTTTATCCAAAAACTTATTTTATAAATTCCTGCTCCTTCAAATCTGCCAGTGTCAAAGAACTCATTTGTAAAGCCCGGAGAATACCTACCCCCAATTGAGGAACATTTCTTAACGTCAAACCTAAGTGATTGTTTGCCTTCCTTAAAATCATCTTTGTCGAGTTCAATCACAAAATCAGCGTCAGGAACTGTCTTGGGAGTATACATTAACCAGTTTACTGGCAATCCATTTTTAGACACTTCAAATCCACCGTTTAACCCAACCGAGGGATCAGTTTCTTTTTCACTCATTTGATTGCAACCTGCTAGTATCATTACAAAACCAAGTATTAAAGCATAATGAGGTTTGATATTAATTCCATTTTTTTTCATGATTATCAATTTGAGTTAGACATCTATTAAAATTAATTGTATTCAACGTAGGGATATGGTTACTAGTAACTATATATCTATTATATGAACATAAATCTAATTAGTTAATTCATAATGTCATATGATATAAATCATGCGTTAAATATTAATAATTCTAAATATTTTAGTATTTTTAGGATAACAAACAGTTCATTATTTTATTAACCTGTAGCTACTGAAATTAAGTGTATTGTGGTTATTCTGGTGGGTATCTAAAAGTAAAAACTCCTAATAATCAAAGGATTAATAGGAGTTTTTGTACCTTGGGTGGGAATCGAACCCACACGATCTTGCAATCACTGGATTTTGAATCCAGTTCTAAACTAATCAAAATAACATAAATATACTGTTATTCAATTAATTATATGTTTTTAATTTTAATTGATATCAATTAATAACAACTAATATTAATATTTGTTGTACCTATGTTGTACCTGTTAATCCCAATAAAATAGTATATTTACAGTCATAAAGTTATAAAATGTTGTACCTAAAATTAACTTTTTAATAAAATAAGCTAAAAAATGGCCTCAAATGCGAAAATAGTGCTCCGAAAAAAAGTAAATAAAGAAGGTTTATACCCTTTAGCCATTCGAATTACGAAAAATAGACGCTCAAATTATCATTATATAGGTCATTATATTGAACTTAAACATTGGGATGAAAAAAATATAAGAGTCAGAAATTCACATCCAAATGCTTACAGATTAAATAATCTTTTATCTTCTAAATTATCTGAAGCGAATAAAACACTTATAGATTTGCAATCCGAAAGGAAAGATCTATCAGCTAACCAAATAAAACAAGAAATATATTCTTCGACTGAAAATACAAGCTTCTTTGAAGTAGCACAAGATTATCTAAGAGAATTAGAGCGTAATAAAAAATTGAGTAGGTACTCGTCAGATAAAGCAAGGATTGGACATGTATTAAAATTTGCAAAATCAAATCAACTTACTTTTCAAGAAATTGATGAGCCTTTTTTAAAAAAGTTTAAATTATATTTAAGTACTGAACGCTCGATCACTGAACGTTCGATTATAAATAATTTAGTTGTTATAAGAACGATTTATAATAGAGCCATTAAATTGGGTATTGTAGACAGAAAATTGTACCCGTTTGGTTCTGATAAAATTCAAATTAAATTTCCTGAAACTGAAAAGGTGGGTTTAACTATAGAAGAAATTCAAAAAATAGAATCATTAAAAAACTTATCAGAGCCTGAAATGCATTCAAGAAATATTTGGTTGTTCAGCTTCTACTTCGCAGGAATAAGGGTTGCAGACGTCCTAAAAATTCGTTGGAGTAATGTATATGATAATCGGTTACATTATAGAATGAATAAAAATTCAAAACTACTTTCTTTGAAAATTCATGAGAAGGTTGAATCCATCCTAGATTATTATCTTGATGACAAACAACATGATAATGATTTTATTTTTCCTGAATTAAAAACTGCAAATTTTAAAAATGTTAAAGATGTTTATTTGAAAACAAAAACTGCTAATAAGAAATTCAATAAGTATTTAAAGCAAATTGCCGAACGTGCTGAAATAACAAAAAAAGTAACTATGCATATTGCTAGGCATAGTTTTGGGAATATTTCTGGTGATAAAATTCCTATTCAGATGCTGCAAAAGCTATATCGTCATTCTTCAATTACAACCACAATCATGTACCAATCAAATTTCATCCACAACGATACAGATGAAGCTCTTGATAGTGTAATAAATTTTTAGTCTTGCATAAAAAGCGATTCTTAAAATAAATTCTATACTAAGCAAATTAATTAACCTGAATGTTGCTAAAGGGTTTGCAGTGTCATCATAGTGGCAGGAAGTCTGCCATACCCTATATGTTTTTAATAATCAAAAAGTTATGTTTTTTCATTTACACTTGGTAACCGAATAGGTAACTTATTTGATAAGAACTTTTGTTTTAATTTACCTTTTATTAAGGTGGTGCAAATATAAATAATTATAAAGCAAGTGAAATTGGCGTAAATTTTAAAAAAAATCTTGTAGAAAATTTATATAGAATTTATTTTGATTTAGGTTTTATTTTTATAAAAAGAAAAATAACATAAAAAACTAGATTTCAAATCAATAGGTGTCCATAATTTGCAAGGTAAAGGAAAATCAACTAGAGATTCTTCTCGGGAAAACCAAAAATGTTTAGGAATTTGAGTTAGAAGTGTATAACCAAAATGTATCAGCATAATCTCGTAATTATTTGCCCTGATTTTGTTGTAAGTCCAATCCTTACAGTAAAAACGTTGCTTTTTGCTTTGCAATCCCTTCTTTATAGTATCAGAAGAATTACAATTTCTACAATTCATAGTTTTTTAAGCGCCAATTTAGGACATTAAGTTTAATCAAAACTAGCTTTTAATACTTCTAACAAGTTTTCACTATTTCATTGAAATAGAATAAGCATCTAGGATCAGTTCAGTTCAAATCATAATCAATTGTTTATCAGTGTTTAATTTTGACAACTAGCATAAAGAGCCAGTTTAGGACATTACCGGTAAACCCAATTACTAATACTACAAAACCAATTAATTCTAATTTGTTGTATTTATTTATTATAAAATAAAATAAGAACTATGAAAACCAATATAATTCCTAATCCAAGTAAGATGCCAATAAATTTCAATATTTTTAATAGTAATTGACCAAACGTTAGTTTATTTAATTTTTTATAGGTATAAGAATAGTAAAAAATAGGCAAAATTAAAGTCCCTGTTCCAAATATATTAATTTCCGTTAAAAGGCTGAAAATAAACAGTAAAATACTCAAAAATAAAATTATTCCTTGTAAATATGTATTGATTACTAAATGCTCTCCAAAATTATATGGTTTTCTAAAGACAAGGAACGCCAATATTGTAATTAGTGGTAATTGCAGAAAAGACATAAGGTTATAATTCTTCATCTGAAACTTTAATATACTTTTAGTAAATTCAGCTTGGTTTTTATATCCGAAAATTTCTGTGTTTTTAGTGTCATTAATATCTGTTGACATTTCAGATAGTTTCAAACTTGTTTCGGTGGACATCTGTATAAATTGCTCCGAATATTGACTAAAAACAAATAAAGATATAGCAAGACCTATTGCAAAAAAGCCAAAGGGGTTTGTGTATTTTTTTCGAGCTCCGTCAATGTATTCTTTCGAAACTATTTGAGGTTTGTATAATAAATATCTTAGTGTAACAAAGAAGTTGCTATGCCAACCTAATGTGTCAAGTAAATTAGAAAATAATTTTTTTAATGTTATTTGTTCTCTTACAATTTTCGCTCCACATTCTGAACAAAAACTATCTTTTGGGTTAAGTTCAACCTTACAATTTCTACAATTCATAGTTTTTTAAGTGCCAATTTAGGACATTAAGTTTAATCAAACCTAGATTTTAATACTTCTAACAAGTTTTCTCTATTTCATTGAACCAGAATAAGCATCTTGTATCAGTTCGGTTCAAATCATAATCAATTGTTTATCAGTGTTTTATTTTGACAACTAGCATAAAGTGCCAGTTTAGGACATTACCCAATTTATAGAAGTACACTTCCTAAAAATACGTTTCAAGCAATATAAAATACAACGCAAAACCCATAGAGACGGCATAGCAGCCGGTTTAGTAAACACCACGTTTCATGCTGGGTCGTTCCGACCACACGAACGCTTAGTTATTAGCAAACGTTTTAATCAGCAAACTGAACTCGTACCAGAGGACTATTTATTAAACTATAAAAAACTTTAACATTCAAATGAAAACTTGAAGAAATCGATTCTGTAAAGTTCTTTAGTTCATTTATTTTGTCTGAATCATAATATATTCCATTATTGATAACAGCATTAATTGTTTGAGTATTCTTAATATTCTCTAAAGGATTTTTGTCTAAAATAATTAAATCAGCAATTTTTCCACTTTCAACTGTGCCATGTTTTTTCTCTTTTCCAACAAAATTTGCTGGAATAATAGTAGCACTTTGTAAAGCTTCAAGGTTTGATAAACCACTTTTTGTCAAATCTTCTAATTCATTGTGAATACTAAAGCCTGCAAAGGTATAAGAATCTGTAACATCTGTCCCTGTCATAATTGGCACGCCAATATCTTTAGCCATTTTGATTTGCTTTTCTACTGCATTATAGAAATCGTTACTCAATCCAGCGCCTTCTTCAGAAAGATTCTTTTTCTTGTTATTTTTTACATCAATCCCCCACCATAAGTTTTTTCGTATTGAGGTAATATATTTTAAGTTAGGATTATTGATATATGTCTGCTTATGAGCAAATGCCTCAAATTTGAGAGTTTGAAGTGTTGGTGTCCAATATGCGTTATTATTTTTCATTAAAGTCATTAATTTAATCGCTGTTTTTGGATTAAAATCTTCAACCATTGATTTTTTTGATTTAGAAAAAAATGTTTTCCAATTTTCAGGATTTCTTAGACTATCGGCTTTAGGAAAAGATTCAAACATAAAAATTCGCCCGTGTTCAAAGCTTTTTTGACCTAATAAAATAGCATCTTCAAGACTCACAAACATTGGTTTATGTCCTGCAAGATGTAATCCATATTTTGGTGCAGATAAAGCAAGTTTTCTATATATTTTGGGTTTTATTTGTTGATATACTTTAATAAAGTCTACTTTTTCATTTTTGTAGAATCTTAAAATGGAATCAATATGTTCCTCTTTTTCTACTGTAAAAAAATCAGGAAAATTTTTTGGAACAGAAGAAGCTCCATCAATTTGGTAACTACTCTGTAAAACATACCTTGGTGTTATTCTCTCGTTATTAAGTAATTCGGTATTCCAGCGTAAACGCTCTTTACTTCCAACCCAATAACTGTCTCTTTCGTTAAGTTGACCTGACATATCACGAATACCAGTTACACCATTAGCTATATAAAGAGGATGATGAAGCCATTCCGAATGTTGATTTGAATGCGTATGCATATCCCACAAACCTGGCATTATATATTTATCAAAACCATTAACAATTAAAGCCGTTGAGTTTACTTTTATAATACCAGTAGTGTCAATAGCGCTAATTTTATTATTTTCTATTAGAATATCTCGATTTTCTAAAACATTCCCAGATTTAACATCAATAATATTAATGGATTTTATGAAAACTATGTCGTGCTTTATAGATAGTTCTAGTTTTGGCATCGGCCACAATATGGCAGTAATAATGATTACAATTATTAATAGAAATATTGTAGAAAATATTTAAAAAATTTAAATGCCTTCTTTTTCATATTTAAAGGAATAGGTTAGAAAAGGGTGACGATTAAGATAGGGAAATGTTACTTGAGACTCCTGAAATGTTTGCCAACGGTAAATTGTATGAGTAGTGGCAGATTGGGGGCTTCTTTCCTGTCAAACCTTTACGCACTTTGAGCGGGCTACAAACTTTAATATTTACCACATTGCCTGCCATTATTTATACAAAATGTGTGTGCCCAGCATGGGCATCTTTAATTTATCGAAAGATAAATAATTAATCTAGAGGGTGCAAGTCCCTTATGGGCTGGAGTAACGTCTAGAACCATTAGTAAGTCGCAAGGTTGTTAACCGTGAGGTTAGAGCTGAAGGAAGCGGAACTACAAATCTCGGTACTGACGAATAGAAATCGTATACGAGGCATATTAACTCGGGTAAGCAAGCACATCATTGTAACGCCCAAAGAATACCAAAAGGGTTTCTATGTAGATACGGCAGTTATTGAGTGAAAGAAGATGCCATTACCTGGGGAGGTCTCTGTAATCACGAGTTGGTATAACAGAGAAGTCAGCAGAGGTCATAGTACCTACTAGAAATGAGCTGTGTAAAATCACAGAGGTCTCACAAGTAGGGAAGGACTGAACGTTAATCTTTCTGAAATTGAATTAGGAGTAATTTCTACGTTACGGATAGTTTTCTAGTAGAATTATAGCCTTTTATAAAAGTAGGAAATAGCTTCAACTGGTGTAAAGAGCGGTTGTTGAGATGATTAACGAACCGCCGTATACGAGACCCGTATGTACGGTGGTGTGAGAGGCGCACTCCGGCTATTTTAGTCGGAGCCGTCTACTCGATTATGCGCTTTTTTTTTTCTTTAATATTTTGACAATACGGCTATAAATGATTTCTGCTAAATTCCAGTCATATCCATCAAAGTTGGTTGTATTATTAAATTGGATTACAACCATGTCCATGTCTTTATGGTATTTTGCGATACTCTGATAGCCAACAAGCAGGCCTGTATGTTCGTAAACGTAAATGGAGGAATAGATTTCCTGTTCACCTTCATTAAATACAGAACCATCGTTTAACGCCCGTAAGAATATGCCCACGTCTTCTGCTGTAGCCAGCATTAAGCCAGTATTTTTATGCTTGAAATCTTCATCAACGCCAACATAATAGCCACTCATCACATCGTCCATATTCACTTCACTAAGCGAACCGAAAGTGTGTTTCAGCCCAAGTGGAATCAATATTCTCTCCTTGATATATTGTTGGTGGGGATAGCCCAAAGTTTTATCAATGAGGTCCTCAATCAACATATAATTGGTATTTGAATAACCATAATCTTCACCTGGTTCAAAGTCGGCTGGCAAATCCAAAGCGTACTCAAGTGTTTCTTGTTTGTTTTTTGGAGGTTTTATCCAATAATCAGGATGGTCAACAAAATTTGGAATGCCACTCCGATGCTCCACCATCATTCTCAAAGTTATCTTGTCTGAATATTCAATTCTTTCCGCAAGTTCCGGAAAGTATTCCGCAAGTGTTTTATCCAAAGACAAACGCCCTTCTTTAACTAATTTTGTAGTAGCAACAGCGATATATAACTTTGTAATACTCGCAATTTTGAATAATGTTTGCGGGTAGGCTGGTATTTTCTTTTTTCGGTCATGCCAGCCTGCGGCATAAAACTCCGGTGGTTTTCCTGCTTCGTCCATGTAAACAATCATACCATCAAATCCATAATTTATTCCTTCGTTGAGTTGTTCTTGAACCGTATCAGGCAGTGGCATTATCCATGCTCTTACCAAAATCCATGGTACGAAATATAAGGAGCTTATGCTGGCAATAATAAATACGATTCTGAATATACGTTTTATCTGTTTCATTTTCATAATGTCATTCTATTTCAGTGCGATGCGCTGCATTCAAGGTTCTAACGCAACAAAACGTTGCTTTTTTTTTAATGAGTCTAAGCTACAAATTTCAGTTCAGAATCCATTATTTCTTTAGGAGTTTTATAGCCTATAATTTTTCTTGGTCTGTTGTTGAGTTTATGTTGAATGATCATTAGTGCTTTTTCATCAATTTCATTGAAGTTAGTTCCTTTAGGAAGATACCTTCTAATGAGTCCATTGGTGTTTTCATTTGTGCCTCTCTCCCAAGATGAATACGGATGTGCAAAGTAAATTTTCATACCAGTTTTTTGAGTTATTTCTTGATGCCTAGCCATCTCAATTCCGTTGTCGTAAGTCATCGTTTTTTTAAATATTTGTTACAGTTGATTTAGTTTTTTAGAGAACATTTTAGCGACTTCATCAGATTTTTTACTTTTTAGTTTTACAATAATTGTATATCTAGATTTACGGGTTTTGTCGGATCTGTTAAAAATAAGTATAAAGTTTTAGACTGGTTCATTTTTTAAGAAGCTAATGATACAAATGATTTGTAGGTTGAACTTTTGGAGTTCAACAGTTGGTTTTTCTTTATCATTCTAACCACTTCTATTCCTGATATGGTTCTCTTTGCTGATTCAAATTCTTTAAAGCCTAGACCTAACATTATCCGCCACTTTATCATTCTATGATCTTGTTCTACAATATTATTCAAGTACTTGCATTGCCGTATTTTTATAGTTGAATAATTTCTCCGATTGTATACTTTTATTGATGCTGTATTCGAACCGCTCTTATCAATGTTTATGAGTTCTGGCTTTCCATTGTTATCAATGGCTTTTATTAAAAATCGTTGTGCGGATATGCGTTGTCTTCTTTTGGTTAACAAGAAGTCCACAGTATTTTCTTCTTTGTCAACTGCTCTATATAAATATCTCCACTCACCCTTTTACCTTAATATAGGTTTCATCTAGCCTCCATCTTTTTCCAACTGATTTCTTTCGTTTTCTGAATTGTTGTTCTACAAGGGGTGTGAATTTGAATACCCAACGCTGAATTGTAGCACGATCCACTTTGACTCCTCTGATAGAAAGGAGTTCTTCTACATCTCTATAGCTTAGACTAAATCTTAATTTAAAATAAACCGCTTGTAATATGATTGCCTTGGGAAAACAATGACCTTTGAACATCTCTTTTTTAAACAAAGATAGATTTTTGGTTTTCCTTTAAGCTACATGCGACAGAATCCGTCAGAGCCCAGCATAGACTATCTCAACTATTATTTTGTTACACTTAAAATCCAATTTGACATTTCTTTTAATGCTATTGGAGATATTGTTTGTTCTATATCTTTATATTCATTAATATCACCTGTTGTACATTCTTGAAACAAATGATTCAAATTTTCCAATTCTACAATCTTATAGTTCTTATTACCTCCCTTAATTAAAGATTTTCGGATAGCATTTTGATTTATGGTTGCATTAACTTGTGTATCCTTAGATCCGTTTAGAGATAATACAGGAATTCTTAATTTTTCAAATTCATCCGCTGGATTATAGTTAAAGAAATAGGTGTTCCAAGGTTTTAAGACACCTTCGGTTTCTTTTTTAATAAATGCTGAAATATTTTCATCTGTAGCACCTAGCGATTTTAAAATAGGAGCTAAATAAGTGTTATTATGCGCCATTAATTCTTTCCTTTTTTGTGAAATTTCGCCGTTTGAGGATGCTATTTTAATTGATTTTCTTACATTTTGTTCAAAGGCTATTTCATCTGGAACAGGAAAAGGTCTCATTGTTTTAGATTGCATAACTGAGATTTCACTTCCAGAGATTCCTGTGCCTGCCAACGTCACAATAAAAGAGATATCTGAAGTTTGGTTTGATGCTAGTGGAGCGATTATCCCTCCTTCACTATGTCCTATTAACCCAATCTGTTTGATATTGATATCATTCCTCGATTTTAAATAATTCACAGCGCTTAGCACATCTTTTGCAAAATCTGCTGTAGTGGCTTTACTAAAATCACCTGTAGATTCTCCAAAGCCACGATCATCATAACGCAATACTGCAATGCCTTTTCGTGTGAGATAATCTGAAAGCACCATAAAAGGTCTGTGGGTCATTATGCTTCCATTTCTATCATGTCTGCCACTACCACTAATTAAAATAACCACTGGATACTTTCCTTTTTGTGATGGTCGTGTGAATGTTCCTGCGAGTGAAATACCAGCTTCTATATTACTAATAGTTACTTCTTCTTCGAAATAAGGATAGGGTTTTACAGGCTCCTGAGGTCTATTAATCTTTGGCATTTTTGGATTCCCTTTTTTTAAATTTAAATGGAGTTTAACGTTACCTTCATTATAAGTGCCTTCAATTAGATTTGTAGTTTCATTCCAGGTACCTTCATAATTCATACCTAGTTCAGATGCATCTATAATTAACTTTCCTTCTTTTAAAGACGTTGACTTAGGTTTAATACCGTCAACATTAAAGGTAGGGATAGCCATTGTTGTGGTGTAAGCGTCTCCGTTTTTTTCAAAGAGAAAAACAAAGAGTATGTCTTTGTCATCTGGAGTTTTTGCATTTCCATGCCATACACCAGAAAGGTCTTGAGAAAGTGCACTAGTAATTGTGAGTATTATTAAAAGTATGGTAGTTGTTATTGTTTTCATATTCGTTAAATTTTGATTGATGATATCTAAGCCAAATTTTATTTGGCCATGTTGTATTAAAAAAAAATGTATAAATAATTTAGTAATGATAGATGTTTGCAACCGTATTGGTTAAAGCATATTTCCTGTAGCTTTAGCCTGAGAATCCATGTGACGTCCTACAAAAGTGCCAATTAGCATACCAATACTAATTCCTAAAGAAAGTCCTAAAGACCTTTCAAAGCGCTCACCAAAAATAACTCCTGCAACAACTCCAAAAAGAACTCCTAAACCTACAGCACGCTCTGTATAATAGCCTTTTGATGTTAAGGAAAATGTATCCTTTAAATATTTTTCAAATTTACTTAATGCTTTCTTGAAGTATTTTTTTCTGTTCTCAGGATTTGATTTTAAATTTAAACTTTCAAGTTCTATTTCAATGGATTGAATTTCGTCTTTTGAAAACGCTCTAATTTTCATTTCGGATAGTATATGAAGAAACTTTTCATAAACCTTGATTTCATACTTTTTAGTTGTTTCGGTTTTTAAACTTTCAATAAAGGTATACGCTTCTTGTAATGTCATAATAATTAATGTTTTCTTGGTTAGTGGCTGAAAACAAAATTTATTACATGTAAAACTTCCTTTTTTTTAAAATTTTCATAAAGTCTTATAAACACAGCCCATTGCGAGGTATTTAACTCCTTAAATTTTCTATATCAGCTATTAACTCTTCCAGCTTTTTGAATACTCTTCCGTAAACAAGGTTTACATCCCACATATAAATCCTGCCTCCAAATAATGCCAATACTCCTAAAATCAGTACTGCAATTACGATTCCTATTAGCGGGATTCCATATATCAAGTAGGTGTTAGGAAAACCTATTAGGATCTCATTTACAAGTCTTTCACCCAATGGGATTCCCTCAGCGTCTTTAAACCAAAAGCCTATAACAATTGACATAAAAAATATTGGGTACAAAAACGTTGACATTCTCTTATTGATACTTACTTGCTTTTTTATCCATTCATTAAATGCCTTTAGGTATTGATAACTACTTACGCCCTTATCTATAAGTTCTAAACCAATCAATAACCTCTTATTAACAACAACAAGCACCATGAGCGTTATAAAGAATATCGAACCCATTAAAGGTATTCCAATAAAAAATGTTATAATTAAAAATGTAAATGAGAATGCCACAATTGCAATCAAATTTATTTTAAACATTCTTTTAAATTTATCAATAATATGAATTGATTTTTGGTTGTATAGATTATTGATTTTTGGTGCTACTAGGGCATCACTTTTAAGGAACCCCTCTTTCCATATATTTTCAATTGATTTTGCCATCTAATAATTTTTTTAATTTCATTTTAATTCTTTTAACACGTACACCAATATTGTTTGGGTTTGTTCCAATAATATCAGCTATTTCCTTTTGCGATTTTTCTTCTAAATAAAGCATAATTATAGCTCTATCAATTTCTGACAGTTGCCTAATCGCATCATATAGTAAATTTAGAGACTCGTCTGAAAACGCATAATTATCTTCGGTTTCTTCAGCTGTCAATGAATCGGATACAAAATGATGACCATTTTTTTTCTTTTTCTTTAATAAGGTTAAACAAACGTTTAATGAAATTCGGTACACCCAAGTACTCCATTGAGATTCCTCACGAAAGTTTTCTTTACTCCTCCAAATTTGCAAGCATACCTCTTGATAATAATCTTCAAAATCCTCTTGTGAATTGGTATA
>RCNB010001919.1_pt1 | contig 12906 bp, 11 predicted proteins | sample 2041321 | NCBI WGS metagenome assembly RCNB01 (sample SAMN09708232, study PRJNA481090) | Marine sediment metagenome, whole genome shotgun sequencing project. | reverse complement strand
CCACCCCCACCGCCGCCGGTTCCCAGATGGGCGTTCTATTCCTCACTCGGAGCGACGGTCGCGCTTGGCGCGGTCACCGCGTGGTCAGGAATAGACGCCAACAACGGCGTCAGCGACTACGAGTCGGCAGCCCGAAGCGCGAACTCTCCTGGCATCAACAACGGCGGCTCTCCAACACCTCAACAGCAGGCTCAGGCTTTGCTTGACGAGGGGCAAAAGAAAGAGCGACGAACGAACATTCTCATCGGCGTCACCGCTGGAATGGCCGTGACCACCGTGGTTCTAGGCGTTTTCACCAACTGGAAGGGGGAGTCTCGAGACGCCACTTCCAAGCGCATCGAACCTTCGGTCGCGGTGAGCACCAAGGGCGGCGGGTTGACGATCAAGGGTCGCTTCTGATGAACTCACCCGCCAGCGTGGCAGGAGGCGGTCGGATGTCTCGACCCATGGCGGGTCGGCAGCTCGGTCGTTACGAGATCCTGACGCAGCTGGCCTCCGGGGGGATGGCCTCCGTATACATCGCCCGCGCGCAAGGCGTGGCTGGGTTCGAGAGGCTCGTCGCGGTCAAGGTGTTGCATCCTCATCTCGCCTACGAACAGGAGTTCATCTCCATGTTCCTCGACGAAGCTCGGTTGGCGGCCAGGATTCGTCACATGAACGTCGTGCCGACGCTCGACATCAGTGATAGCCCGGGCGACGGATACTTCCTCGTGATGGAGTACATCGAGGGCAACCACCTCGGTGCCCTTCTCGGTCGCGCTGCCAAGAACGGGGAACGATTGCCTCGTCCGTTCGTCTGCAGGGTGCTGGTCGACACGCTGCAAGGGCTTGCCGCTGCGCACCGCCTCACTGATGAACATGGCACGCCGCTAAGGCTGGTTCACCGAGATGTCTCACCGCACAACATTCTGATCGGTACCGACGGCATTGCCAGGTTGACCGATTTCGGCGTCGCCAAGGCGGACGTGCGCATGGCGTCGACGAGGGCGGGTCAGTTCAAAGGCAAGCTCTCCTACATGGCGCCAGAGCAAGCATCGACGAGTGAGACCGACCAAAGGTCCGACCTTTTCAGTGTGGGAATCATTCTTTGGGAGTCGCTGACAGGAAGACGCCTCTTCAAGGGCGAATCGAACGCGGCCACGCTCAACAAGCTTCTCAACGATACAGTCGTCAAACCGTCTGAGTTCTGGCCGGATCTCGAACCATTCGATGCCGTAGTGATGAAGGCGCTATCCCGAAACGCCGACGAGCGATTCCAGGACGCCGACGAGTTCGGCGAAGCCATCGACGAGGCGGCCGGACGCGCAGGCATGGCCAAGACACGCGACGTCGCCGAAGTGGTTCGTTCTCTGGATGCTGACAAGCTACAGGGCGAACGCCAACGAGTGCGCGACTCGATCCAAATGCTCGGTCGAGCCGAGATCGCGGAATCGAAGGTTCCGATGCCGAGAGAGGGGGCGCCTCACGGAAGTCGGACGTACCATCGAAACACCGGCACCGGTTCGTACGTACACGGAAGCGTCTCTGGGGTCTTGAGCGACGGCACACCCGTGGTGGTTCGGACCGCTGCACCAGAGTCCAACGCACTGAAATGGTTCGTCATGGGGCTTGCGGTGTTGGTGTTCGTGTACGCTGGCTTCCTGGTGTGGCAGCTTCTGCTGCCCGCCGAACCACGCCGACCCATGGCGCCAAGCCCGGCAGTCCAAGCGGAGGAGACACCGCCGGTTCCGCCCGCGCAGCCAGCGGCGATCGAGCCGATCGAAGCGCAGGCATTGGACCCCGAGCCCCCTGCCCCTCCCTCGAACGAGGCCAAGTCGGCACCGGAACGCAAGAACAGCAACGTGTCACCCCGAACTCGCCGTCGAAGGGCTCGGCCAAAGAGCCAGCGCGCTGCGCCAGATGCGTCAAAGCCTGAAAAGAAGGCGACGCGGCCCTCTCCAGAGCCTGCCCCAGCGCCGGATCCGGTCGATATCGACATCCAGAATCCGTACCGGAACTAGTCAGGAGCGCGGCAGTCAGAGCGGAATTGCGCCTCGCTTTTGACCACGCGATCCCAGATCAGCTAGGGTTTTGAGAGACCCAGAGGGGATCGGGCGGAGAATTCATGGCCGAGTGGGTATACGAAGCGCGCACTCGTGCGGGCGAAGTTCAAACAGGAATCATCGAGGCGGACAGTAAGGAAGCCGTGCAGTCTAGGCTGCGCGCGCGTCAGCTGAATCCCGTCAAGATCAAGAAGAAGGGCCGAAAACTCAGTCTGTCGCTCGGGACCGGCGTTACGCCGAAAGAGCTGGTCGTCTTCACGCGCCAGTTCGCGACGATGATCGACGCGGGTCTGCCTCTGGTGCAGTGTCTCGACATCCTATCGAGTCGGGGTGATAACAAAGCGCTCAACACGATCCTGAAGGACGTGAAGGACCACGTGGAACAGGGCGGCACCTTCTCCGAAGGTCTAGCCAGACACCCCAAGCTCTTTGACGAGCTCTTCGTCAATCTGGTTCGCGCAGGTGAGATGGGCGGTATTCTCGATACGATTCTCGATCGTCTCGCGGGCTACATCGAAAAGCGCGTCAAGCTTGCTCGTCAGGTGCGCGGCGCGATGGTCTACCCGATCGCCATTTTCTTCGTGGCCGTCATCGTCGTGGTCGTGATGCTCGCTTGGGTCATTCCCAGTTTCAAGGGGATGTTCGCTGAGTTCGGCGCGGAGGACGGGCTACCAGCGCTCACGCAGCTCGTGATCTCCGCATCGGAAGGCTTCGTCTCCAACGTGCATTGGATCATTTTGACGGTAGGCGCAGTCACGTTCGCCGTCGGATGGGTCTACCGTCAGCCTGCCGGAAAGCACTTCTTCCATCGCCTAGTGCTGGTTCTGCCGATTCTCGGGCCGGTCATGCGCAAGATTTCGGTCGCTCGCTTCACGCGCACCCTGGGCACCCTCCTATCCGCCGGCGTTCCGATTCTGGACTCACTGGACGTCGTTAAGAAATCGGCCGGCAATGTGGTCGTCGAGGAGGCGATCCAGGAGACGTCCAACAAGATTAGAGAGGGCCGAACCATGGCCGAGCCTCTGATGGAAACCAATGTTTTCCCGCCGATGGTCGTACAGATGATCGGTGTGGGTGAGCAGACGGGTGCTTTGGACACCATGCTCAACAAGATCGCGGACTTCTACGAAGACGAGGTCGATATCGCAGTGGCCGCCCTGACCTCGCTGCTCGAGCCGTTGATGATGGTGTTCATCGGCGGCATCGTGGGCGTGATCCTCATTTCGATGTACCTGCCAATCTTCTCGATCGCAGGTAAAGTCAACGCGGAGTGACTCAGCCCGCAGAGAGCCCCGCAAGACCGCGCGAGGACATCAACCCGAACCGGCGGCTACAGTGGGTTCTCGGCGGTCGGCTCATCATCGCGACGGTCCTGCTCGGCACCACGATGTACCTCGCGCTCGACGCGATTCGGTACGGGCGCTTCACGCCGACGTTCCTGCTGATACTCATCTCTGCGATCTACGGCTCGTCGATCCTGTTCGGGGTGTGGCTGCTCCGCGAGCGACAGGAGCGATTCGTCGCGGTCGCCATCACCACCCTCGATGTACTGCTGATCACAGCGCTCGTGTACCTCACTGGCGGAGCTGGCAGCATCTTCTCGTTCCTGTACGGGGCGCAGATCCTAACCGCGGCGCTGACGCTCGGTACGAGCGCCGCCTACTACACCGCCGCGGCGAGCCTCGCCTGCTACTTCCTGCAAGGGCTCGCGCTCAACGTTGGATGGCTACCGCCGCCGCCAGACCAACCGCTCAGCCAGTACATCCTGAGCTCGAAGGATTTTCAGCTCGCTTTAGTTTCCAACATGGTCGGAATCGCCGCCGTCGCGTTGCTGGCAACGAATCTTGCTAGGCGGGCCCAAGTCGCAGGCGCGCGACTGATCGAGGCGCAGCAGAGCGCTGCCCGACTCGTGCGCCTCAACGACGACATCGTCCGGTCGATCGCGTCGGGTCTCATCACGTCGGACGACGACGGTCGGATCATCGGGGTGAACCGGGCGGCTCAAGACATCCTCCGGGACCGCGAAGGAGCGCTCCTGGGAGAACCACTATCCAATGTGCTCCCCGGATATGCGACTCAAACCCTGAGGGAGCCGCCAAAGCGAGCCGATGCGATCGGTAGACGGGCGGACGGCACCGAGTTCCCGATAGGCTACACGCTCAGCGCCCTTCTGGATGCCGATGCCAACCCGTCGGGTTTGCTCCTCGCATTTCAGGACCTCACCGAAATCCGAACCCTCCGGGACCAAGCCGAGGCCGCCCAGCGTCTTGCGGCGCTAGGACAACTGGCGACGGGGCTCGCCCACGAGATTCGGAACCCGCTGAGTTCGATATCGGGGTCGGTCGAAATGGTGCGCGAGGGCAACGTACTAGGCGACGAAGACAGCCGGTTGCTTGGAATCGTCATCTCAGAGGTCGCGCGGCTCAACTCGCTGGTGACCACCATGCTTCAGGTTGGCCGACCCAGTCAGATCAAGACCGAACCGCTGGACCTTCGCTCGATCGCGAGCGAGGTCGTGGCCGTGGCCCGGGGCGAGGGCACAGCCAGCAATGGGCTCGAGATTGAAGCGTACGGACCTGAAGGGCCGGTCATGGTCACCGCCGATCCGGACCGGATGCGCCAGGTCGTTTGGAACCTCGTGAGGAACGCAGTGCAGGCGTCACCGCACCGAGGCAAGGTCGAGGTCCGCACAGGGCAGGACCAACGCGGCCAGGCCTTTCTGGAAGTCGCGGACGAGGGCAGCGGAATCGGGGCAGCCCACCGGGAGCGCCTCTTCGACATGTTCTATTCGGGTCGAAGCCACGGTGTCGGACTCGGGCTCGCGTTGGTGAAGCAGATCGTGGACCAGCATCACGGTCGGATCGAGATTATAGACCGCCACGTGGCAGGCACTTGCTTCAGGGTGACGCTTCCGTCCGAGGAGGTCTCGGCTATGACGAGCTCAACAGCTGCGACAGGCGCTCGCCCGGATCCTCGGCGCGCATGAGGCCCTCCCCGATCAAGATGGCGTCCGCGCGCCCGTGAGCGACGTCGCGAAGGTCTTCGGGCGTTCGCACACCACTCATGAACACAGCGACGCACTCCGTGGGGATTCGGTCGACGCACGCGTGCGCTGCATCCTTGTCGACGCGAAACGTGCTCAAATCGCGTGCGTTGACGCCGACGATGGTGGCCCCGGCAGCAACCGCGCGATCGACCTCTGTGGCGTTCGCGGCCTCTACGACGGGCTCCATCCCAAGCGCGCGGATCTGCCTGATCAACCCCCCGAGGGCTGAGTCTTCGAGCGCGCGAACCAACAGCAAAACGAGCGATGCGCCCACGTCATATGCGAGTTCAACCTGGACCGGGTCGAGAACGAAGCCCTTGTAGAGCACCGGAATGGGGACCGCCTGAGCGATCCGACGTACCAACAGCGGCGAGCCTCCGAAGCCGGGTCCGTCGGCCAGAACACTGATGGCGGATGCTCCGCCGCGCACGTAGCTCTCTGCGACTCGAAGGCCCTCGCCAGGGCTCCAGGGGCGAATCTCTCCCGCGCTCGGGCTTCGAAATTTTACCTCGGCGATCACCGACGGGAGCTGCCCTGGCGCACGGCGCAGTGCCTGAACGCCGCGCTGGCCCCTCTCGGGTTGCGACGGGCGCTCGACTGGCCGCATCGCGGACATGTGGCGGCGTCGTCGCGCGTTCTCGAGTCGCTTGCGCGCAAGAATGGCCGAGAGGTAGTCGGTCATGAGTCCCGCGTGAATCGCGCCCAGCGGTCGAGCATGTCGGTGGCAGCCCCGCTGTCGACGGCCTCCGCGGCGAGCGATGCAGCGGTCTTTGGATCATCGGCGACCCCTGCAACGCACAGGGCCGCAGCCGCGTTGAGAAGGACAGCAACCCGGGCCGCCCCCGCGTCTCCACTCAACACGCCACGAATGATCTCGGCATTACGAACCGCGTCTCCGCCACGAAGTGCCTCGATCGGAACCTCAGAGAGGCCGAAGTCGTCGGGTGTGACTTCAAACGTGCTGACTTGGCCGTCCCGTAGCTGAGCCACCACGGTTGGTCCGGATGGTGAAACCTCATCGAGTCCGCCACTGCCGTGAACGACCCAGGCCGTCGTCAGCCCGAGCGACCCGAGCGCTTCGGCAAGCTGTGTCACGCGCCCCGGATCGTATACGCCTACGACTTGGTGCGTCGCCGAAGCCGGATTCGACAAAGGCCCGAGCAAATTGAACAGGGTTCGAATCCCGAGCTCTCGTCGGACCGGCGCCGCATGCCGCATGGCCGCGTGATGGCTGGGCGCGAAGAGGAAGCCAATGCCCACCTCCTCGATACATCGCTTGGCCTGCTCCGGCGTGAGGTCGATACCCACGCCTAGTGCCTCCAACACGTCGGCGCTCCCCGCCTGTGATGAAACCGCGCGGTTGCCATGCTTGGCTACGGCCACCCCGGATGCCGCGGCAACCACCGCGGCCGCAGTCGAGATGTTGAAGGTATGGAGGCCGTCGCCGCCCGTGCCGCAGGTATCGAGGAGCGGGCCATCGACTTTTGGATGAATGGCTTCGCCGTGTTTGCGAAGCGCCCGTGCAGCAGCCGCAATCTCCTCGGCGGTCTCGCCCTTCATTCGAAGTCCGACCACGAACGCTGCGATCTGCGCGCCGGACGCAGCGCCATCGAGTACCGAATCCATCGCGGCTTCGACCTCGCTAGCCGATAGGTCCCGTCCCGCAACGAGCGCTTTGATCGCGTCGGAGATCACGGTGCAGTACTCGAAGCAAGAGTCGTCAACCAATTCCGGATGAGTGCATGCCCGTGCTGGGTGAGAAACGACTCGGGATGGAACTGAACGCCTTCGATGGGCAGGCTCTTGTGTCGAAGTCCCATGACCTCGTCCTGAGCAGTCCAGGCGGTGACCTCCAACTCGTCGGGAATCGTATCACGCTGGACGATCAGCGAATGATATCGAGTGGCGGTAAGCGGGCTCGGTAGACCTTGAAACACTCCGACGCCCTCGTGAAGAATCTCGGAGGTGCGACCGTGCATCAGGCGTTCGGCACGAACGACCGAAGCTCCGAAATGCTGCGCGATGCTCTGGTGGCCGAGGCATACGCCAAAAATGGGGGTGTCCGCGCCGAGCCCCGCGATTACGTTCAGACTGACTCCGGCCTCTTCAGGCCTTCCTGGGCCCGGGCTGATCAGTACGCCGCTCGGTGCGATCTCACGGATGTCGTTCACGCTCACGGCGTCGTTGCGCTTGACGACGACTTCGGCCCCGAGCTCACCCAGGTACTGGACCAGGTTGTAAGTAAACGAGTCGTAGTTGTCGATCACCAGAATCATTGGCTTCGATCGCTAGCGGCTGACGCGAAGCGCGTCAACCAGCGCCTGCCTGACCCGCTTCGTAGCCGCGCTCCCTGAAGAACTTTTCGAGGCGCAGGTTGACCATCTCCGGATACTCGAGCGCCGCGTAATGTGTCGCTCCTGGGAGCAGCATGATCTCCGCTCCGCGAATCCGTCTGGCCATGCGCTCGGCCGCCGACCTCGGCGTAAACACGTCTCGCGAGCCCGCGATCACCAGCGTGGGCACGTCGAGCAATGGCAGAAGGTCCCAGCCGTCGTGTTCTCCCATCTGCTCGAGGAGGCGGATGAACGTATCCATGTCGAGGACGCGCAGCTTCGCTACTAGCTCGGCGACCAATTGCTCATCGAGGGTGCCCGCCGCCAATCCGATGCGTTTCGCCCATTGCCCTGGGTCGGGAAGACGAGTCGCTTGTCGCACGACGGCGTCGATCGTACGGGGCATCGACCGAAGACCCCGCAAGACGGGCGGCAACAGTCGGCCAACGAGGTTAAGCGTGAAGACGTAGTCCCATGGTCGCCCGGGCAGGCCATTGAGCATTGCCAACGAGGCTACGCGCTCCGGCGCCGCCCGGAACATCTCGAGACCGACCTGAACACCCATGGACCACCCGACGATCGCCGCACGGTCAGCGCCTTCTTCTTCGAGGAGCGCCAGTCCGTCCCTGGCGTGGTCGACGATGGAAAGGGCCCTGGGGTCGGCTGGCAGGGACGACCCGTACAGCCCTCGGTAGTCCCAGCACAGGAGTCGATATCGGTCTCGGAAGTACCGGATCTGGTGGCTCCAGGCCTCCCAGCCCCCTCCCAGGCCGTCACAGAGCAGAATGGGTCGCCCTTCGCCCACGGCCTGATAGGCGATTTCGGTGCCATCCCATGACACAAAGCGGCGTTCTTCGACTGGGGGTGGCATCATGGTGGAGGGCGAAGCCTATCAGGGGCGGGTTGTGGACGCTTGCCTTGACAAGATCGGTCTTCCACGGATAAATTTGAGGAAGCTGAAATGTCAGACGAACTCCAAAAATCCAAGAAGGTCCGCGATATCCGCGAGCGACTAGGCAGAAACACGGCGCCACCGCCGCCTAACAGCATCGACGAGGGAGGCAACGCACCGCCGCCGCCGCCGCCGACACTGGGAGGGGTCGCGCCGCCACCGGGCTTCGTGGGCGGCCAGGCTGCCAAGCGATCAGGCCCGTTCGGGGCGACGACGAACCAAGGCCCTGCACAACAGGAAGTCCGGATCGTCGTCGACGAGCAGGCTGTCGCCAACGCGCACGAAGGCAAGAGTCGGCGCGTTCGGAAGCTGATGATGATGACCGGAGGCGGCGCCGCGCTCCTCGGTCTCTTCTTGGGCATCTTGTCATCCACCGTGATGAGCAAGCGCACCGCATACAATGTGGCGATTCGCGATGGCAAGGCGGTCTACGAAGGTGTTCGCGCAGCATCCGATCAGGTGACCGAAGCCAAGCGACTCCTCGATCGGGCGGCGGGTGCGGCTAAGTCCAGGCCGGGGCAAGGTCCGTCGGTGGACTACGCAGCGATCGAGCAGCTTCGGGCATTGCCCACGCCGTTCACCGCCGCCGACTTCGCCGGTCTTCAGTACACAAAGTTCAACCGGGAGACGGTCAACGCATTGTTCCTGTATGCGCGCCAGGTAGACGAGCTTTGGGACAAGTTCGACCGCCTCGCAGCCAGAGTTCTTCCGGAGTCGCGCCGCAACGAGTTGAATGAGGCCGCTCAGGACGAGACGGCAATCACGACCAGCCCTACCGGTTGCGTCCCTTCGCTGGGCGAAGGTGGTTTTCGGTGTGGTTTGGTCTATGTCGACATGCCCGATGGCGAGGCGACGACCAAGCTCAAGGTCCGCATGACTCGTGGCGGGAAGCCGTTCGAGAAAGAGCTCTACACAGGCCAGGAGCTGCGGCAGAGCGCGAGCAACTTCGTGATTCTCACCAACCCGGAGCAGTCCGCAGGCGTGCTTGGGCAGCGCAAGAACGCCTTCGCTTCATATCGACGGGACTTGGCTGAGATCTCGCGTCTCATGGACTCGACCCTGCAGACTCAGGGCGGCCTCGAGAAGGGCCTGGGAGCCGTCGCTGGGCTCAATCAGATCGCCAGCTTCTAGCGAAATTTCGCTGCGGTATTGGGGCGTTCGATGTGCGCTTCATTCGACGCGCAACCCCGGTTGCTGCTATTCTAGTCCGTGGGGTGCCACGCTATAGACTGCGATATCAGTCGACCAATCTCGAGATGCCTCTCGGGGAGTTTGCCATTGGTCGAAGCTCGTCGTGCAGCCTAGCTCTGGCAGACGGACTCGTCTCACGAAAGCATGCGGTGCTGCATGTCGGCCCCGAGGCAGTGGTCGTCGAAGACCTGGGTAGCCGCAACGGCGTCGCAGTCAACGGAGTGCGCATCACGAGCCCACGCCGATTGGCGCATATGGACCGCGTCTATATCGGCTCCCAAGAGCTCGTCCTGATCGACGCAGCAAAGCTCAGGGACGGCACGAAAGAAACTGCAGACTACATCGTTTGCGAGGGCTGCGGCGCGATCAACGGGTCGGCGAAGCGACGGTGTGGTGAATGTGGGAAGCGCCTGTCATCCACTGCAGGCGAAACCATCGCAAGTTCGAACAGCAGTGTGGATTCCACATCCCACGCGTGGGGGGCAGAGGACACCCGCACGGCGCGGGCGATGGATGTGATCGCCGGGATCGCGAGCAAGGCCATCGCCATGGGGCGCTTTGAAGAAGCCGAGCGCATTCTGCTTCCACATCTAGATACGCTGCTCGAGCGCGCACTCGCGCATCGACCGCTGAGCGATTCCGACAAGGACGATCCCGACACGCTCTTCGTGGGCGCGACGACGTACGCGCTGCAACTCGCGCAAGGCCTCCGTGACACGAAATGGATCGACTGGGTCTTCCGTGTTCACACCGCATCAGAACGCCTCATGGAAGCCGAGACCATTGAAGCACTGCACAACCTGGTTCGCTCGAACAAGTATTCCAAGCCTCGGTACCTACGGGCGTACCTCAAGGTGGTTCAGAATCACAGCGCCGGCTACAGCGCGTCAGAGCTGTTCCTCGTGCGGCGCCTCGAGGGCCTAGAGCAGGTCGTCTCCGCCCACTGAAGAAGCGCTACTACCCCGCTTGGCGAGTCTCGGGACCTGCCTGGCGGAGAGCTTGGGCGGCCTCGTCGAGACGGGGATCTGCCGGCAGCTCGTCGAGGAGAGTCAGTATTTCTGGCGACGGCGCCTGGTCGGCGCGCCCATAGAGTCGGACGGCGGTTTCAAGCCAACGGGCGCTTCGAAGCGCGCAACCGAGCCGAGTGGTGCACTCCGCAACACCCAGCACGCGACTGGGTTCCACGGCGACGCCCTCTTCGAGCTGTTCCTCGAGTTCGGAAACTCCGCGCGCCATCATGCGTTCGGCATCAGCCAGGCGACCCTGCTCGATCGCGCGGTCTACGACTTGAGAGAGCAGGTGGAACGTCCAACCCGAAGTGGCGACGTCACGAACCGAAGTCGATACACCCTGCTCAGTCGAGATGGCGCCGCAGTGTGGACATTGGGCGCTCGTGCTCGGATACGGCACGGCGCAACCAACGCAGAACGTTAGACCACAAGTCGTCCGATGATTCTTCTTCACGGCGTTGGGGACGAGGAACACGAGCTCCTGTGTGCCAATCCGGATGCGGTCGCCGTCTTTCAACGTCGCGCGACCGATAAGCGGTCTTCCATTCAGCTGAGTCCCGTTGCGGCTGTGAAGGTCCTCCAACGACGGCTCGGCACCGGTGAGGTCGATGCGGATGTGTCGACGGGACAGCATGGGATCGTCGAGTGTCACGTGGCCCATCGAGCCCCGGCCGACGACAATCTCATCGCCGGACAGGTCGACCTCTTGTAGATGAAACCGCAGACGGTACCGCAAACCCAAACCCCTCAGGAGTCATCAGATTAGCGGGGAAGGCGGGGCGGTGTAAAACCTACCCGTACCCACGTCGGAGCTATTTCTTCTCGTCGACTTCCGGGGTGTCGTGCCGGCGGATCTCGCCGGTGATGCGGTCCGCAATGTCGGCGTTCTGGTCGTCGGTGCTCTCGTCGGCCACCATGTCGACCAAGGTAGCCGAAGCGGCTGTCGCTGTCGGTTGGTTCTTTCGCAACTGCCCAAGCCTCGCGACGGTCTTCGGATCCTCGAGAATCAAGCAGTAGAAACCATAGAATTCGTTGTTATCTACGGCTCTGGCCAGGACGCTGGGCTCCTTCCACTCGTACCATTGCACCGACTCACCGCCGGCTACGAGCGGTCCGCTCTTCTTTTTGGCGCGGCCGTAGCGCTCCTGAAGTGCGTTGCCAAATTGTGCGAATGTCGCGCCCTCGAACACCGACGCGTCAAACGCACGGTAGCGCTTCCAGAGTCGATCGTTGACGAAAAAGAAGTAGTCCTGGGTGCTCTTCGTTCGAACTCGAAGTAGCGATTCGCCATTCTTGTGAGTGAACTCACCTTTCAGGTAGCCAGAATCATAGGCGCTCGCGGTCCCATCGAACTCGAAGTACGAGTCGCGAATCTGCCGAGCCTCCTCGGCCATCTGGTGTCGGATCCGATCCTCTTGGATCGCGTCGGTGGTCTTGGCGATGGACTCCGCGTAGGACGCTTCGATGTCCTTCTTCAGGTGGCGGTACACCTGTTTCGGGGTCCAACCCCACTGAATCTCGCCCATGGATAGCTCGAGCGCGCTCGGCCCACGATTGCTCGCGCGGCCGGTATCCGCGTAAACCCCCGCACCAAGCACCAGCCCGAAGGCCACCAAAAACGCCCCATACGATGAACGCCCCATACCGATTCCCCTTACCCCCACAAGTTAGCATCCCACAAAGCCCCCCTACAAAAAGAGGACGCCTTCGGCCTTAACCCCTCATAAAAGGGGACTGTCCCCTTTTTCGTCGAGGGCGACGAAGAGGATGGTGCCGCCGGCTACGGCGGCGGGCATGAAGAAGAGGTTGATGAGGGGGATGAAGAGGAGAATCCAGACGCCGGTGCCAAAGCCGGCCACGGCGGGGAGGTGGCGGCGGGCGAAGGCGACTCGGTCGCGGACGGACCAATCTCGGCGTGCAGCCGGCCAGTCGACGTAGTCGACGCCCAAGTACACGGCGGTGAGCGCGAAGCCGACGACCGAAACGACCTGCCCGACGCCCGGAATGACGAACGACGCGAAGAACATCGGCCCGACGACGAGCAGGTAGACCAGCACCTTCAACACCTCGAGGCGGATCGTCCGCGCGACGTCGGCCAGCATTCGGCGGAGCGAGAACGGGGGCGCCTGCTCGCCCGTCAAGATGTGCTCGACCGCCTCGCTCAACGCATCGTTGAACGGCGCGGCGACGACGCTCGACGAGACGAGAACCAACACCAGCCCAAGCACCGTAATCAGCACGCCGGCGATGAGCTCGATCAACCAGCGTAGCGCCTTCACCAACCCGCCCGCCCAGCCCGTGGCCTCGTTCCAACTCTCGGGAAACAACGACC
>RCNB010002111.1_pt1 | contig 12909 bp, 9 predicted proteins | sample 2041321 | NCBI WGS metagenome assembly RCNB01 (sample SAMN09708232, study PRJNA481090) | Marine sediment metagenome, whole genome shotgun sequencing project. | reverse complement strand
CAAAGACAGAAAAACATCTGCGCCTGCGTGATGCGCAATCGCAATGCGTTCCTGCAGCGAGACAAACTCATCCCTCTCGCGCGTCATCATCACATCAAAACCACCGCCGCGTAACAACGCCTCGCGCAATTCACGCGCGAAGATCAGCATCAGCTCTTTTTCGATTGACCCGTCTCGTTCAGCCCCGGGATCGACACCTCCGTGACCCGGATCAATCACCACCATCAGTGGCGCGCCTGCGGGCTTTGTGGTGCGTGGCGGCAAGTCAGCGGGGGGCGGCAAGTCCCATCTCGTATCCACAGGGGCGCCTGAGGCTGCTGCAAACTCTGCAGCATCTCCTTGTTGCAGCACCACGGTCAGATGGGCCTGTCCATTTTCGTTATCGATTGTCAGATCAACACTTTGCAAAATCAGCGGCTCACCCAGATCAGCAACCATACGCGACCAACCGGGTCGGAACGGGCCAAAGCGCAAACCGTCTATGCGTGGGCTTTGCACAAAAGAAGATGGTTGAACGCCAGCCCAGTCAACCTCTTGAAAATCGAGCACCAATCGGCGCGGTGTGTCGAGCGTGTAGACCCGGTAGGGCACCCCCTGGCTCAGATGCAGATCAATCTGCACTTCTCCGCGCGCGCCATCGTTGATGCCGCTCTGAGAGGCGTCAACGCGGGCCAGCCCGCCCAGTTCCTGCGATTGGGCGCCAATCGGCCACACCAAAAGCGCCATGAGAAAGAGAAAAATCCTGTACATCTGCCCGCCGCTTTTCCTGCGTTTGCCCCGTGTCTACCGCAGTGCTGCGCCAATTGGAATCGTAAGCTGGCTTGCGGCGCGCGTTAAGCCCGGTTTGCCATGAATTTGCTCAGCCGTCGCAGACCTTCTTCGATGTCTTCGGTCGCGCGCGCATAAGAGAACCGCACCGTTGTCGCGCCCCGGACCGGGTCAAAATCCAGCCCTGGCGTGACAGCCACGTCTGCCCGATCCAGTATCTCGGCGGCAAAAGCGCGACTGTCCTGCGTCAGTTCAGATACGTCCGCATAGACATAAAATGCACCATCCGGCGGGGCGATATTGGTGAACCCGGCGCGCGGCAGCCCTTCTAACATCAACTTCCGGTTTGCCGTGTAAATATCTAAATTCGCTTGTAATTCTTCTTCGCAGTCCAGCGCCGCCAAGGCGGCAACCTGGGAGGCATGCGGCGCGCAAATGAACAGATTTTGGGCCAGCCGCTCAACTGTGCGCACATGATCTTCGGGCACCACCATCCATCCGACGCGCCAGCCGGTCATGCTGAAGTATTTGGAGAACGAATTAATCACATAACAGTCATCGGTGATCTCAAGGGCGCTGACGGCTTTTGCCTCATACTCGATGCCATGATAAATCTCATCCGAGATAAATGCGGCGCCCTGGTCCTGCGTCGCCTCAATCAACTGTGTCATTGCTGCGCGGTTCAGCATCGTGCCCGTCGGATTTGCCGGAGACGCAACCAAAAGCCCCGCCAGATCAAGCCCGGCGAGATCAGCCGGTACCGGCTGCAACCGATTTTCAGGCGCTGTTGGCAAATCCACGGGCTCAAGTCCCAGAGCATGCAAAATCTGGCGATAAGACGGATATCCCGGCGCGCCGATTCCAACCCGGTCACCGCTGTCAAAAAGCGAGGTAAATCCCAAAATGAAACCACCTGAGGACCCCGGCGTTATCACCACACGTTCTGGATCAAGATCAATATTGTACCATTCGCCATACATGCGCGCGATTCGCGCCCGCAGTGCCGGCAGACCCAACGCAACTGTATAACCCAAAGGCTGAGCATCCATTGCCTTTGCCAGCGCCTGCACTGCGCCTTTTGGCGCGCCTGAGCCGGGCTGACCGACCTCCATATGAATGATATTGCGCCCGGCACCTTCCGCCCGGCGCGCCGCTTCCATTACATCCATCACAATGAACGGATCGACCTGAGATCGGGTTGAGTTTCTCACCGCAATGCTCCTAAATGACGCCATGTGCTTTCGTCGCCTCTTTCACCGCGAAACCGAGGCGCCGTCAATCCGGACGCGCCTCTTACTGATGCTCTCTTTGGTGTTTTCGCTCTCAGCCGCGTTGCCCGCCGGGGCCGTGCAGTTGCTGCGTGATCCTGACATTGAATATGCGCTCAAGCAACTCGCCGCCCCGATTCTGCGTCAGGCCGATCTCAGCCCTGATCGGGTGCGTGTGCTGGTCGTCAACGACAGTAAGTTAAACGCCTTTGTCATTGATAACAGTGCAATATTTATTAACTACGGCCTGATTCAAAAACTGGACAAGGCTGAAATGCTACAAGGCGTAATCGCGCATGAGGCGGCTCATATCGTCAATGGGCATATCACCCGGCGCATGATTAATTTTCGCAGCGCCAAGACGGCGGCCAATCTGGGTCTAGCGCTGGCTGCGATTGTTGCCGCTGCCGGAGCACCCGAGGCCGCAGGCGGCATTGCTTTGGGCACCAGTTCATCTGCGACGCGTGTTTTCCTGCTGCATACAAGGGAAGAGGAAGCCTCAGCCGACCAGTCCGGCGTCCGGTTCTTGAAGTCTGCGGGGGTCAGCCCTGAGGGGATGTTGGATGTCCTGCGCATCTTTGAAGGACAGGAGTTGCTGCAAGGCGGACGTCAGGACCCCTATGCGCGTTCCCATCCGCTGAGCCGGGACAGGGTTCGCGCAATGAAGGCATTTGCAGCTACCTACGGAGGGCAGGCTACAACAAACGCAACCGCGGAGTACTGGTTTGCGCGGGCCAGAGGTAAATTGTCCGCCTTTACCCGCTCCCCGAAATGGACATTGGCCCGGGCCAAAGAAGGGCCGACACAAGACATCACATTGATGCGGCAAGCCATCGCTTATCACCGGAATTCAAACGTCAAACGCGCGCTGAAAGCCATAGATTCAGCCATTGCCTTACGACCCGGAGATCCTTTTTTCTACGAACTAAGGGGCCAGATATTACTGGAAAGCCGGCAGATCAAAAACGCAGTCAGCAGTTACAAACAGGCAGTTGATATTGCACCGAACAATGCGCTGATACTGGGCAGCTATGGGCGCGCATTGTTGGCAGATGGTCAATACAAAGCAGCCCTCGCGGTTCAGGAACGCGCGCGCTCTCGCGATTTTCGCGACGCCCGTTTGCTGCGCGATATGTCAGTGTCCTATGCCAAGACCGGCCAGAACGGCATGGCCTCTCTAGTAACGGCCGAGCGTTACGCGCTGCAAGGACGGCTGAAAGATGCTGAAATCCATGCTATTAGGGCAGCGGGGCTGTTGCCGACAGGCTCGGGTCCTTGGCAACGGGCCCAAGATGTGATCAGTGCAGCCAAACGAAGGAAAAAGCGAAAGTGAACATGATCAAGCGGAGATTCCATATGCGACACCTTTTGGCCCCGGCACTTGCCGCTATCATGCTGTCGGGCCCCGCCTTTGCGTTTGATATCAAGTCGATGACTGACGAAGAGCGTGCCGCGTTTCAGATCGAAATCCGCGCTTATCTGCTACAAAACCCGGGCGTGATCATGGAGGCGGTCGCCGCTCTTGAGGACTCAAAAGCCGCCCAACAGGCCGAGGCTGACCTCACGCTGGTTCAGGCCAATGCATCAGAGATTTTTGACGACGGCTATTCCTGGGTTGGTGGCAACCTAGATGGCGATATCACGCTTGTCGAGTTTCTGGATTACCGCTGCGGCTATTGCCGACGCGCCCATAGCGAGGTCGCACATCTTTTGGAAAGCGACGGCAACATCCGTCTGATCGTCAAGGAGTTTCCGATTCTGGGCGACGAGTCGCTGCTGGCCTCACGCTTTGCCATCGCTGCAAAGCAGGTTGTTGGAGGCACCGAATATAAAATGCTGAATGATGCACTGATGACCTATGACGCCGAGATCAGCGAGACAACCTTACGACGCCTAAGCGACACGCTAGGACTTGATTCCAATGCGATTATAACCGCCATGGACAGCGAGACCGTCACACAGGAGATCATGCAGACCCGTGCGCTTGCTCAGCGGTTGCAGATCAATGGCACGCCGACCTTTGTCATGCAGGATCAGTTGCTGCGTGGGTACTTACCGCTGGATCAGATGCAAGCGCTGGTCGCTGAAATTCGCACACGTTAACTCAGCTACTCGGCGGCCTGCTCCGCTGCTGCCATCTCTGCGTCAATGACAGCTGCGCGCTTTTCCACCTGTTCAACGATGTGATTGACCATCTGATCGTTGCTCAGCTTGTGGCTTTGTTTCCCAGCCAGATACACCATGCCCGCTCCGGCACCGCCGCCGGTAAAACCAACGTCAGTCATCAGCGCCTCGCCCGGACCATTCACCACACAGCCGATAATACTGAGGCTCATCGGTGTTTTGATGTGTTCCAGCCGGAGTTCCAGAGCCTCAACAGTCTTTATCACGTCAAATCCCTGCCGCGCACAACTGGGACAGGAAATGATATTCACGCCGCGATGGCGCAGGCCCAATGATTTCAGAATTTCAAAGCCAACTTTGACTTCTTCAATGGGATCGGCAGACAGCGACACGCGGATCGTGTCACCAATACCCATCCACAACAGATTGCCCAATCCGATGGCGGATTTGATCGTGCCGCTGACCAGCCCACCGGCCTCGGTAATTCCCAGATGAATTGGCGCATCGGTCACTTCGGACAATTTCTGATAGGCTGCGGCGGACATGAAGACATCAGACGCTTTGCAGCTGATCTTGAAGTTATGGAAGTCATTGTCTTGCAGGATTTTGATGTGATCCAGCCCGCTTTCCACCATCGCATCGGGGCACGGTTCACCGTATTTATCCAAGAGATGTTTTTCAAGCGACCCAGCGTTCACACCGATGCGCATCGAACAATTGTTGTCACGGGCGGCTTTTATCACCTCTTTGATCCGCTTCTCATCCCCAATATTGCCCGGGTTAATCCGCAGACAGGCGGCCCCGGCTTCGGCCGATTCAATCCCGCGTTTATAGTGAAAGTGGATGTCGGCAACGATTGGGACCGGGCTTTCGCGGACGATCTCTTTCAGGGCATGTGAGCTGGCCTGATCCGGCACCGAAACACGCACGATATCTGCACCCGCGTCAGTCGCCGCCTGTACCTGAGTGATGGTGCCTGCAATATCGGTGGTCAGCGTATTGGTCATGGTCTGAACCGCAATCGGAGCATCGCCACCAACCGGCACATTTCCCACCATAATCTGGCGGCTCTTGCGGCGATAGATATTCTTCCACGGGCGGATATGGTTCAGCGACATCAACGCAGACCTTTTTTTATTCTCACGACGGCAAAGTAAGGTGCACAGGCCCTTGGTGCAATGCAGCACCGCAGCTTATATGCAAAACCTGTCTATTGGCGTGTATCAGTCCAGAGACGGCACAGAGTCTTCAGCCGGGGTCTGCAGTTCAGCCACCATCTGCGCCAAATCCTGATCCTGTGTCAGGTCCGCGACGCTTAGCGTTTCGCTCAGTGCGCCAATGGACAAAGCCAGATTTGAAGTGACTTTTCCCGTCGGTCCGGCGGGTCCGTAGTGTTTGCCGTTCATCGCAAAGTACAATGCGCCCGATTCACCAACCCGAAGCGTTGGCGGCTCTTCGGTCATTGGAACTTCGTACGTATCACCACTTTCCATGATCGTTTCAAAAATAACCGTGCCATCTGCGGCACGCACCCTCACCCAGGATGGGCGCACCGCGACAATTTGAAGACCCGGTGCTGCTTCTTCAACCACTTGCGGCGACAAAGATGGCGTGGTTTCTGCCGCCAAAGAAACCGGTGGTGAAATCGCAACCGGGGAGGCAAAAGAGCCCAAGGCACGTGGATCAAGGGTCGATATGGGAGCATCACGTGCCACCAGAACAGGCACATCCAACGCCTGAGGTCGATACAGCCGATCAAATGCTTCAGCAGACGGCGGGATGACCAGTTCATCAACTGATCCGGCAAGCGGCTCGGGCTCAGATGTCTGTGCCATCGTGGTATTCAGAGGATCCAGATCGGCCAGCACAACTGGGGCCTGGTCCACCGGGGCAAATTGTACGCGCTGCACTTCTTTCAGAACCGACCAGCCGCCAAATCCAATTGCACTGAGCAATCCGACCAGCACAAATGTCGACCCGACGGCACGTGGCTCAATATGGGACCAGAACGTCTCTCCGGCGGGAATAAACGGCATCGTGGGAGACACAAAGGGATCGCGGCGGCCCATACTACCTGCAAGACGTTCTTCACGGCCTTGTTTCTTGATAACGGACGCCTTGTCGGACATGCCGTGCGCGACGGAAAACCCACTTTCCTCGCAAAAGGAGGAAAACGCCTTGTCGGGGTCCATATCCAGATACCGCGCGTAAGAGCGGACGTATCCGGCGATGAATCCAGGTGTGTCAAAGGCTGAGGGGTCACAGTTTTCGATCGCCGCGATATAGCCTGCTTTGATACGCAATTCGCGCTGCACATCCAGAAGCGATTTGCCCATTGTGGCTCGCTCACCGCGCATCACATCACCTAGACGCAACTCGAAATCGTCAAACCCTTTAGGTTGAACGTCGATTTCTTCAGCTTTGTCGGAAGGCTTGCGCCCGATCATATTATTGCCCTGCCTCATCAAAACACACTAAATCGGCCCATCGATTCGTAGCAGTGTGTTTGTTCCCAGAAAGTTAACACAACGCAATCCGATTTACACGGATGATATGTACTAAGCCGTTAACATGGCACGATTTAGCGCACAATGTGACCACAATCTGTCCATCGCATGCACCAGCGCGTCCATTTCGTCGGACCCGTGGAGCGGCGACGGGGTAAAGCGAAGCCGTTCTGTTCCTCTGGGAACTGTGGGGAAATTGATCGGCTGGGCGTATATGCCATAGTCCTCAAGCAACATATCGCTGAGCTTCTTGGTGTGGACCGGATCGCCAACCATCACCGGCACAATATGGCTGCCATGATCAATGATGGGCAAACCAAGACCCTTTAAACGGACCTTGAGGATTTCGGCCTGAGTTTGATGTTGTTCGCGCAACTCAGGATGACGTTTGAGATACGCAACCGACGCAGCCGCACCGGCGGCGATTGCGGGCGGCAGCGACGTTGTAAAGATGAATCCCAGCGCATAAGACCTTATGGCATCACACATTTTATCCGAGGCTGTAATGTAGCCCCCCATCACACCAAAAGCCTTGGCCAGCGTGCCATTGATGATGTCGAGCCGATGCATGAGCCGCTCGCGTTCCGCAACTCCGGCGCCGCGCGCGCCATACATGCCAACTGCATGTACCTCGTCAATATAGGTCAGCGCGCCAAATTCATCAGCCAGATCACAGATCGCCTCGATCGGACCAAAGTCGCCGTCCATCGAATAGATCGATTCAAACGCGATCAGTTTTGGTACGTTTGGATCATCAGCTGCCAGCAGCTCTCTCAAGTGTTCCAAGTCATTGTGCCGGAAAATCCGCTTGGGGCCGCCATTGCGGCGAATCCCTTCGATCATGCTGGCGTGGTTCAGTTCGTCTGAATAAATAATCAACCCCGGGAACAACTTGGGCAATGTGCTTAAGGTCGCATCGTTGGCGATGTACGCCGACGTAAACAACAATGCACTTTCCTTGCCGTGCAAATCGGCCAACTCTGCCTCAAGCCGCTTGTGATAAACTGTGGTGCCCGAAATATTGCGGGTCCCACCAGATCCCGCACCTGTTGCACGGATCGCCTCATGCATTGCATCCTGCACTACCGGATTTTGCCCCATGCCAAGATAGTCATTGCCACACCAGACGGTGATAGGCCGTTCACTGCCGTCAGGGCGAGTCCAGATGGCATGCGGAAAGCAGCCATTTCGGCGTTCGATATCAATGAACGTCCGGTAGCGGCCTTCGTCATGCAGACGGGCAATCGCTTGGTCGAGTTTCTCGGTGTAATCCACCGGGCATCTCCATTTTTGGCGCGGCTTCTTGGGCCCTGCGACAGCGGCCAGCGCCGCGTTAATACTCTTGAACGAATATAGAGAGAGCATCCGTCCTTCAACCAGTTACACACGGATAAGGTGTCGCAGCCTTGATCTATGCCAAATTGCTTTGCGCCCCGACATGCGCTGACGCGGGGTCAGGTATTCCAGACTACCAAAAAGATCAACGTTGCGACAAACTCACACTCATTAACAGTAACATATTTTAAAGATTATGTTTTAAAGATTTTCCGTGTTTGGAGTTCTGCCTGCCGGTATCATGTTCGGCCCCTAAAAATTTGTGTATATTGGGTATCAGGAGGCCACGGCAGGCATGAAACTCACTTCACAGAACTTCACATTCTCTGCCGTAAATTTGATCATGCCGCGGCTCCAGACACCGCGTCAGCGAAAATTCTGCTGCTCGCGCCCCCGCCCCGTTGTAGCTTGCGCCAACAAATTGATCCGTGAGTCTCGCATAAGACTTAGTCTGGCTGTCCGACGCGGGGTTACATGAGTGGCTCTAATATATCTGGCTTGGATTTGCCCTAGACAGACATCTGATGCTTCTGTGCCGGGGCCCACTGGACACCGGACAGCGGACTGCTAGGGTCGGACCAAATCCCCCTTAACAGGAACCTCCCCTATGTCCCTTGACGCTGTTCTCGCCCGCATAGATGCAGATTTACCCGCCGCAACAGACCGCCTGCTCGATCTCCTGCGTATTCCGTCCATTTCGACGGATCCAGCGTTCAAGGCCGATTGTGAAACCGCCGCAGACTGGTTGGTCGCGGACCTCACCACTCTCGGTGTGAAGGCGGAAAAGCGCCCAACTTCCGGCCATCCTATGGTTGTGGGTGATGTCGAGGGCGCTGCGAACACTCCTCACCTGCTGTTTTACGGCCATTACGACGTGCAGCCAGTGGATCCGCTCGACTTGTGGGATCGGGACCCATTTGACCCGGAACTTCAGGAAACTGAAAGTGGCACGGTGATCCGCGGGCGGGGTTCATCTGACGACAAAGGCCAATTGATGACCTTTGTCGAAGCCTGCCGCGCCTGGAAGGCCGTTAATGGCACTCTGCCCTGCCGCATCACCTTTTTCTTTGAAGGCGAAGAAGAATCCGGCTCGCCCAGCCTTGTGCCCTTCATGGAGGAAAACAAGGACGAGTTGAAAGCCGACATTGCCCTGATCTGCGACACCGGACTTTTTGAGAGCGCTGTCCCCGCCATCACCACAATGCTGCGTGGACTTCTGGGCGAGGATTTCACGATCACAGGACCGGCGCGCGACTTGCATTCGGGAATGTACGGCGGCATCGCAATGAATCCGATCCGGGTGCTGTCCAAAATTATCGCAGGTCTGCACGATGAAACCGGGCGCATCACCTTGCCGGGTTTCTATGATGGCGTACCTGAACTCAGCGATGAAATCCGCAGCCAGTGGCAAGGGCTTAATTTTGACCACGCCAAATACCTTGGCGATGTCGGTCTGTTAGACCCGGCAGGCGAGGACGAACGCACGCCGCTGGAAATGATCTGGTCGCGCCCAACCTGTGATGTGAACGGCATCTGGGGCGGCTACACCGGCGACGGATTCAAGACTGTACTACCCAGCGAGGCCAGCGCCAAACTTAGCTTCCGCTTAGTTGGAACTCAAGATCCGGACGCAATCCGCAATGCGTTCCGCGCCTATCTGGAAGGCGCTTTGCCCGAGGGTTTCACAGTGGCGTATCGCAGCGAAAAAGGCTCTGCCGCCTCGCAGATGTCGATTGATCACCCGGCCTTTGAAAAAGCCCGCCAGGCGCTGAGTGATGAATGGCCACGTCCAGCAGCTTATGTCGGCTGTGGCGGCTCGATCCCGATTGCTGGGTTTTTTAAGGACATCACGGGAATGGACTCAATGCTGATCGGTTTTGGCAAGGATGATGACCAGATCCATTCACCAAATGAGAAATACGATCTTGAGAGTTTTCATAAAGGCACGCGCAGTTGGGCGCGTATTCTTGATGCGCTGGTCTGATATCGCGAGAGGCATTCAATGACCGAATTCGCCGACGTCAACGGTCAGAGGATCGCCTATTCTACCAAGGGTGAAGGACCGCCGGTTCTGTTGCTGCACGGGTTCCCGCAAACCCGCGAAATGTGGGCCCATGTGGACTCTGTTCTTGCGTCTGAGTTCACCGTTGTGACAGCCGATCTGCGCGGCTATGGAGCGTCCTCCAAACCGGCAGGTGTAGAGAACTACAGCTTTCGAGAAATCGCCGCCGATCAGAATGCGTTGATGATGTCTCTTGGGTTTGATCGCTACCATCTGGTCGGCCACGACCGGGGCGCACGCACGGCACACCGACTGGCGCTTGATCACCCTTACACAGTGCAAAGCCTGACGCTGATGGACATCGTGCCGACGCATCATCTCTTGGATGACCTGCACCACGACGTCGCGCGCGCCTATTACCACTGGTTCTTTCTGGCCCAGCCGGCGCCTTTGCCCGAGACGTTGATCGGACATGACCCTGACGTCTATTTTGAAAGCTGCCTTGTGGGGTGGGGTCCTGCGGACCTCTCAGACTTTGACGAAGCTGCGCTGGCCTCTTATCGCACCGCATGGCGCGACCCGGCCACAATCAGTGCAATGTGCAACGACTACCGCGCTGCCATCGACATTGATTTTGCAATGGATGCCCTTGATCTCGACCGGCAGGTCACCTGTCCCGCACTAGTGCTCTACGGCACAGATGGAAAGATGGGTCAGGCCTATGATGTTCCGGCAACCTGGGCCCCGCGCCTTTCCAACATGCACGCCAAAGCCCTGCCCGGCGGTCACTTCTTCATCGACCATCACCCGAAAGAGACAGCCGCAGCCCTGCTGGACTTTTTGCGACAAGCCTCAGCGCTGAGACAGCGCTGATCATAGATAAGAAGAAAATGGCGCGGTTGACGGGACTCGAACCCACGCCCCCCGGCGTGACAGGCCGGTACTCTAACCAACTGAGCTACAACCGCGCGTTAAACCTTTGTTATCACGTGTTTATATTTCGGTTTTCCGACCAATATTGAAAACGAATAGTCTATCCTCGGTTACGTCTGAGAAGATTCTAGTTTGAGGATTCAGAGATTTCAACCATCACGATACCTGTACAAACCTTTACAGTTTCTTGGAGCCGGGGCCTATAAAACTGCACCCTGTCGAATGCCGGTTTAGCGGACATTGGCACCTACCGCAGAGAACGGCCGCAATGGAACCCCGATTGACCAATGCTGCAACATGCACATTTCGGCAATATGGGCGGAAACCGGACTTTCGCTGCACCTTGCGCCGAGGTCTACTTTGCAGGACCTTGCAGACATTCATCTTTATTCGTCGTATCTTGAGTTATCAGGAGAGAAGCTAATGGCGAAAGATACAACAGGTCGCTGCAAGTGCGGAAAAATTCAGTACCGAGGCTTGCTTGCAGACGCAGCAATGTTCCGTTGCTATTGTAGAGACTGCCAACAATTGACCGGCACAGGGCATTCAGAAATGGTGCCGCTCATCTTCGAATCTTTCTCAATCAATAACAGTTACATAGAATACGAAATGATCGGCGACTCTGGTCACTCGACTTGGAGTGGCTTCTGCCCAAACTGTGGATCACCGCTGACCCGACGAAGCCAACAAATGAATGATCGTATTTACGTCCACGCGGCATCGTTGGATGATCCTACGCAATACCACCCAACCAAGTCGGTTTACTCTGGCTCAGCTCAGCCTTGGGACGATCCATCGGATAGTTGAATGCCATCTTGGCCTCATTGCTGACGTACGCAGCGAAAAGCACGAAGGTCTGCTAAAGGCCGAAAGCGCCATTTGACCCGCTCCTGCTTAACGGTAGTTTTGTCCCGCACCGCCGACCTTGGTTCATCCAGCAGCGAATGGCCACTTTCAGGAAGATTATAGGTCCAGACTCCAGCCTATCCTTGGTCGACCCTTTCTAATGTACGATCTTTGACTTGGGCAAAAACTGCCGTCGCTTCGACCTCATTCATGTTGGCAGACGTGAGCAAAGTAAACGTCCGGTCTGACTACCCTGGCATCGACCTCAATTCGACGACTAGGCCCCCCCAATCGCTCTATCGTGGGTTTGGTTCATCGACTTTGCTTCACGCAAACGCTCGCCTTCGTACTGCTCCATTGCAAGGTCGACATCCCATTTCCTGATATCCTTTGCTCCTTCAAACACTTTGCGAGATGGCGTCGAACCTCACCGACCTTGAGACACTCGCGGGCTGGCGGGCCGTTCAGTGCAGCGTCGGGCGACTGGGCAGAACCAAAGATTTCAGTCAGAGTCTGGCGCTCCGTGCTTGTTAGCCCGTTCATGACCATCGGTCCAAGCAGGAGTGATTCCGACAAGCAGTCATTGGCAAAGACAACCTCGTGCCGGTCACAAGCGAAATGAATCCAGCTGATTTGGGTTTTGCCCTTCATTTGTCGGATGCCGGGTAGCGATGTCAGGGATTTCGCCGGGGCAAACGCCTCAGTTGTGAATACCTTCCGCAATTTCCCTGCTCCGCCCACAAGGATGCGGTGTTGGGGCGACACGATCAGGTCTTGGATGGGCAAACCGGTGCCAAGCGCACCGGCTTTGATCAGAATGGGTTTGTCATCTGTAGTGGATTCTTCCAAGGCGTGAGTGTCACTGCGCGTCCAGCGGATCGGCTGTGCACCGTGATCCAGCGTCACGACATGGTCGCCAGGTTTCAGCGTTTCCACCGCGCGCGGACCAGTCGGCGTGGTAATCTGGGTGCCCTTCATGAAACAAACTGGGAAGGTGACGTTGTCATCAATCGCTAGGTCATCGGCATCAACAAAATAGATCGTGGTCGCCGACAGGATAGTGACCTCACCCATAACCGGATCGGACCCGTCTTCGGGCAGGAAGAAAAAGCTCTCAGTGCCGCCT
>RCNB010002033.1_pt1 | contig 12912 bp, 12 predicted proteins | sample 2041321 | NCBI WGS metagenome assembly RCNB01 (sample SAMN09708232, study PRJNA481090) | Marine sediment metagenome, whole genome shotgun sequencing project. | reverse complement strand
ATGTCATTGAGCTGGTCTGTCGTGACGCCTGCCAGCACGTGCTCGCCAATCATATCGAGCACATCGGCCGCTAAGCGGCCCGCAACTCGCATTTTGTTCTGCTCTTCCGCGCTCTTAATAGTGACTGTCATTCTTCATCCGATAAGGGGTCAGAGCCATTTTTCTCTTTAGGCTCAGACACTTAGAGTAGGGGGCAGGGCGCTGGCCCTGATTTGTTCACATCGCCGTTGTTGGCTGCGATTGGCTATGGTATAAAGCGCGCGCCCTTGAGGCAATTAATCCACACGGACATCGTCACATAACGCTGGGTGCCCCACTTAAAAAGGGGTTGCGAGATGGGATGTTCGGAGGCCTAACCCGGAGAAATATTATGGCAGACGTCCATGCGCCAAATGCTAGAGGCTGGCGTGCATTTTGGTCACCAGACCCGTTACTGGAACCCGAAGATGGCACCCTACATCTTTGGCGATCGTAACAAAATCCATATCATCAATCTCGAGAAGAGCCTTCCGTTGGCGCGCGAAGCCTGCGCGTTCGTAAAGGCGACGGTTGCTGACGGCGGCAAGGTTCTCTTCGTTGGCACCAAACGTGCTGCGCGAGAAGCCATGCGCACTCACGCACAACGAGCCGAAATGCCTTTCGTTAGTTATCGTTGGCTGGGCGGTATGCTCACGAACTACAAGACGATTCGCCAGTCGGTAAAGCGTCTGATGACGCTCGAGAAAATGGCCGAAGAGGGCGGTTTCGAGGGCCTAACTAAGAAGGAGATTCTTGGTCTGAGCCGCGAGCAGGAGAAGCTCGATCGCAGTCTCGGCGGCATTAAGGACATGAAGTCCTTGCCGGACGTACTTTTCATTGTCGACGTCGATCATGAAGACATTGCGGTGCGAGAGGCACGCAAACTCGGAATTCCGGTCGTTGCCATCGTCGATACAAATTGTTCGCCGGATAGCGTCGACTATGTCATTCCTGGAAATGACGATGCCATGCGCGCTATTGAGCTTTATGCCGCGATGGTCGCTGACGCTGCTATCGACGGAAAAGCATCATTACCGGAGGTTGCGCTCGGCGAAGACGAATTCGTAGAGCTCGATGCTGAAGGCAAGGTCAAGAAATCGACGGGTCGCAAGAAGAAAGCGGCCAAGAAGGGTCCGGCCAAGAAGAAGGCAGTCATCAAGAAGGCGCCGGCCAAAAAGGCCAAAGCCGACGATGCTGACAGCAAGGCAGATGAGAAGAAGGCGGACGTAGACGAGGCTGACGCGAAGCCGGTTGAAGCCAAAGAAGCTGATGCGAAGCCGGTTGAAGCCAAAGAGGCTGACGCGAAGCCAGTTGAAGCCAAAGAGGCTGACGTGAAGCCAGTTGAAGCCAAAGAGCCTGACGCGAAGCCGGTTGAAGCCAAAGAGCCTGACGCGAAGCCGGTTGAAGCCAAAGAGCCTGACGTAAAGGAAGCGAAAGCGGACAAAGCGCCGGCTGAGAAGACGGTCGACGAAAAGCCAGCCAAGAAAACCGCCAAAAAAGCTGCCAAGAAGACAGCCAAGAAAGCGGCGAAATCGGCACCCAAGAAAACCGCCAAGAAAGTGGCCGACAGCGATGCAGATGGCAAGGCGGACGACAAGTCCGCTGACGAATAACGTTTAAGAGGTAAGGAAGATGTCGATTAGTGCATCGATGGTCAAAGAGCTTCGCGAGCGCACGGGCGCTGGCATGATGGAGTGCAAGAAAGCGCTGGTAGAGACCGGCGGCGATCTTGATGCTGCTGCGGAGCATTTGCGCAAGTCTGGCCAGGCGAAAGCTGACAAGAAGGCAAGTCGTGTAGCGGCTGATGGCCGTATTGTGGTTATTGCAGAAGGCAACAAGGCTGTCATCGTCGAGGTGAATTCGGAGACGGATTTTGTCGCCAAAGACGAGAATTTCACGGCGTTTTCTGACGCAGTTGCTGCGACCGCGCTTGCCGCCGGCACAACGGACGTCGAAGCTCTGTCTGCTGAGACGCTCGCTGACGGGCGCACGGTTGAGCTCGCTCGCACTGAGCTGATTAGCAAGGTGGGCGAGAACATCGGCGTACGGCGCATCGCGATCGTTGAATCTGACGGCGTTTTGGCCAGCTACACGCACGGCGCACGTATTGGTGCTGTAGTAGCTCTCAACGGCGGTGACGAAGCATTGGCACGTGATATCGCTATGCACGTTGCGGCAAGCAACCCAACCTGCATCGACGAGACAGGTGTTCCAGCAGAAACCCTGGCGAACGAGAAGCGTATCCTGACGGAACAGGCGCTGGACTCCGGCAAGCCTGCCGAGATCGTCGAAAAAATGGTTCTTGGTCGTATTAACAAGTTTCTCAAGGAAATCACGCTGGTCGGTCAGCCGTTCGTCAAAGATCCTGATGTCAGCGTTGGTAAGCTCCTCAAGGGTGCCGGCGCGAGCGTCTCCGCATTTGTGCGTTTTGAGGTTGGCGAGGGCATCGAGAAGAAGCAGGAAAACTTCGCGGACGAGGTCATGAAGCAGATCGAGGACGCAAAAAAGGATAACGACAAGCCTGAGTAATGTCGTTTAAGCCTTTGATTTAATAGAGACTAGCAGCTTCGAATACGCTAGAATCAATGGCCGATCGGGTCGTCTGGAAAACGGCGTCCGACCGAGTCGAACAATACAAGGCATGTGCTTATGAGTGACTCCCCGGTTCGATACCGTCGCGTTTTGCTGAAACTCAGTGGTGAAGCACTGATGGGCGATCTCGACTACGGCATCGAACCCAAGGTCATCCAGCGTATCGCCGCCGAAATTGCCACTGCCCGCGAAAGCGGGGTCGAAATTGCAATCGTCATTGGCGGTGGCAATATTTTTCGTGGTGCAGGCCTTGCACGAGCCGGAATGGATCGGGTCACTGGCGACTACATGGGTATGCTGGCCACGGTCATGAACGCTCTGGCCATACAAGACGCACTCGAGTCCGCTGGCGTGTTTGCACGCGTCATGTCTGCGTTACAGATTCACGAGGTGTGCGAGGACTACATTCGCCGCCGCGCCATTCGCCACCTTGAGAAGGGACGCGTAGTCATTCTCGCTGCTGGAACCGGCAATCCATTTTTTACGACCGATACTGCAGCAAGTCTGCGCGCCATCGAGATCGGTGCGGACGTCTTGCTCAAAGCGACCAAAGTTGACGGCGTTTATGATGACGACCCAGTGAGGAATCCGTCCGCCAAGCGTTACGACACGGTGTCGTTCGATACGGTGCTTGCGGACAAATTGTCAGTTATGGACGCGACGGCTATTGTGATGTGTCGCGACAACGATTTGCCGCTGCGCGTATTCGACTTGGGTCAGGCCGGCGCATTGATTGAGGCTATTTCGGGTGGCGAGGTCGGAACTGTAGTCACAGCCTGATGCAGGTAGCAACGGCGTTCAGAACCAGAAGAAGAGGGTATAGACGTGTTGGATGACATTAAGAAAGATGCAGGTGAACGCATGTCCAAGAGCGTGGCAGCGTTGCAGCAGGCATTTACCAAGATCCGGACGGGGCGTGCCCATACGAGTCTTCTTGATCACATTACCGTCGAGTATTACGGCTCACAGGTTCCGTTGAACCAGGTTTCCAATGTTGGTATCGAGGATTCACGCACATTGATCGTGACGCCCTGGGAAAAAGACATGGTCGCCGTTATTGAGAAGGCCATCATGACGTCCGATCTTGGTTTGAATCCGGTCTCCGCAGGCACGGTCATTAGAGTGCCGCTGCCGGCGCTGACAGAAGAGCGAAGGAAAGACATGATTCGTATTGTCCGCCATGAAGCGGAAGGTGGACGTATCGCAATTAGAAATATTCGTCGCGATGCCCTTGGCGACGCCAAGGATCTGCTCAAGGAGAAGATGATTGGCGAAGACGACGAACACCGGGCGCATGATGAGATTCAGGCGATCACTGACAAGTACGTGGCCGAAATCGACAAAGTACTGGCTGAGAAAGAAAGCGAGTTATTGGAAATCTAGGACTTCCCTGGCGGATTTCCTTTATTCATCAATGGCAACGAACGACCACATTCCCGAGCACGTCGCCATTATCATGGATGGCAATGGCCGCTGGGCCAGAAAACGTGCTTTGCCGCGTCACGCCGGGCATCGATCCGGGGTTGGCTCGGTACGCCAGGCGGTTGAAGCGGCTGGCAAACACGGTGTTAAGGTCTTGACTCTATTCGCTTTTAGTAGCGAAAACTGGTCCAGGCCCCGAGAGGAAGTCAGCAAGCTAATGGGACTTTTTGTTGAGGCACTGCAACGAGAAGTCGACGAACTGCATCGTAATAATGTACGCCTGGAATTCATAGGGGCTCGCGAGAGCCTGCAAGCCAACCTCGTCGAGAAGATTGCCAATGCTGAAGAGCAGACCAGTTCGAACACAGGCCTGCGGTTATTGGTTGCGGTTGCCTACGGTGGACGTTGGGATATCGCTCAGGCTGCGAAGCGCTTGGCCAGTCGTGCAGTTGATGGTCAGATTGCAGTAGACGACATCAATGATGCAGCTCTTGCACAGGAACTTCAGTTGGGCGATTTGCCGGATCCGGATCTTTTGATCAGAACCGGCGGTGAGCGGCGAATTAGCAATTTCCTGCTTTGGCATCTGGCGTATTCGGAGCTGTATTTTTGCGACACGCTGTGGCCGGATTTCGGGGAGGAGCAGTTTGATGCAGCATTGGATTTCTTCGCACAGCGGCAGCGCCGATACGGCCATACCGCTGAACAGGTAGAGGCAGTTAGTTCATGAAGCAGAGGGTAATTACAGCCGTTATCGCCTTGCTGCTGCTGGCGATAGTCCTGTTTTTCGTTCCGCCGATGGTCGCTCAGGTCGTTATCATTGCAGTGATTCTCGCCGGGGCCTGGGAGTGGTCCGCGTTTCTTGGCGCGTCCGGCAACGGCGTGCGATTTATGTACGTATGTGGCATCGGAGCTTTGCTCGCGGCGGTGACATTGGCGCCCGGTGTGGATGCCAGCCTGGTGTTCAAAATCTCAATGGTCTGGTGGATGATTGCGTTTGTATGGACATTTTTCTATCCAACAGCTATTCCGATCGCCGTTCGCTGGATTGTTGGGATCCTGATCCTCGTTCCTGTGTACCTGGCGCTGATTGGGCTCTACCAAGCCGGTCCTTCCATATTGTTGTTTGCGTTATTGGTTATCTGGGTGGCAGACAGCGGAGCGTTCTTTGCAGGCAAGACCATGGGCAAAGTTAAGCTTGCCCCGAGTATTAGCCCGGGCAAGACCTGGGAAGGCGTTATCGGTGGGCTTGTTGCTGTTGGTCTGTTAGCGCTTGTACGATCCGTCTGGGTCGAAACGGATCTCATGGTTTTTGTGCCGTTTTGCCTGGCGGCCGGGTGTTTGTCCGTTATTGGTGACTTGACGATCAGTATGTTTAAGCGCAACGCCGGCGTTAAGGACAGCGGTACACTGTTTCCGGGCCATGGTGGTGTGCTCGATAGAATCGATAGCGTTGCTGCAGCGGCGCCTTTATTTGCGCTGGGCGCGACTTGGGCGGGACTAAAATGACCCGTCGTTCAGTTTCAATTCATGGAACAGACGTGACACTGGTTGGAACTGCTGCCAGTGTCGCAAGTCAATACTATGCGATGAGCATTCGTTAGAGGATATGGCTATCAATGGGTGATGCACTAATAAGTGTCCTGGCTTTCGTCGTCGCGATCAGCATTCTCGTGACGATCCATGAATATGGTCACTATATTGTCGGTCGTTGGGCTGGCATGAAGGTACTCAGGTTTTCCGTCGGGTTTGGGAAGCCTGTCTGGACGTGGGTGCGCGGTGAAGACCGCACCGAATTTTGTATTTCAGCCATACCGTTGGGCGGATACGTTCGCTTTCTCGATGGACGTGAAGGACCAGTCGACCCCGAAGACGAAGGCCGGGCGTTCGATCACCGTCCAATACCCGCAAGAATTGCTGTGCTACTGGCGGGCCCGTTGTTCAATTTCCTGTTTGCGATCTTTGCCTACTGGGTTTTGTTTCTAAACGGGATTCCGACATTGCAGCCGGCGGTGGGTGATGTTGAACCGCAGTCTTACGCGGCTCGAGCCGGTTTGGAGTTTGGCGACAAGATAGTCGCGGTCGGCGAAGTCGACACAGATGACTGGGAATCAACACTCGTCAATATCTTCGACCAACTCGTCGGTGACGGACGAGTTCCTCTGACGCTGGAATCTGAGGACGGCCGGCAACGTCGCGCGTTGATCATGGTGGGTGAAGATGCGTCACGGCTGACTGAACCCAACATGCTATTTGAGGGGCTGGGTTTCGAACCCTGGCAGCCACCAGCAGTTATCGCAGAGCTGACCGAGGGCGGGGCGGCGGCTGCAGCCGGCATGGCCGTCGGAGATCGAATCGTCTCGATAGACGGAAATGACATTAGCAATTACTCAGATTTGATTGAGGTCGTAGTCGCAAGACCTGATGAGCCTGTTTCGGTCGCTTACTTCAGGGACGGCAGACAACTCGAAATTGATGTCGTCCTGGGGCATCAGGAAGTGGAAGGTGAAGTGCGCGGTTTACTTGGTGTGCGTGGCTCTAACGACTATGGGGATTATGCGCACCTGCGTAAATTCGGCCCTATTGAGTCAGTGACTCAGGCAACGCAACGGACGTGGACATCAACCGTGTTTACACTGCGCATGCTCGGACGCATGGTAACGGGCGATGTGTCGATAAAGAACATCAGCGGGCCTATCAATATTGCGCAATATGCCGGCAGTTCAGCGCGCCGCGGTGTCAATGAATACCTCGCGTTTCTTGCGCTAATCAGTATCAGTCTTGGTGTGCTGAATTTGTTGCCGGTACCGGTTCTTGATGGCGGGCAAATCGTGTTTCAGTCGATCGAGCTCGTGAAGGGCAGTCCGTTGTCGGAGCGATCGCAGATAATCGGTCAGCAGTTCGGTATTTTCGCGCTTATTCTTTTGATGAGCTTCGCGTTTTATAACGACATTGTGAGAATAGTGAGCTAGGTGGGAAATTCGCACTTAATGAGAGATGACAAGAAAAACATGAATTCGCGTTGTAAGAAATTTCGATTGGCTGCCCTGGGGTTGTGCTTGCTGCTGCCACTTTCTGCATTTGCTCAGGAGGAGTTCGTCGTGCGCGATATGCGCGTCGAAGGCCTGCAAAGAATCGCTGAAGGAACGGTTTTCAATTACCTGCCAATAAACGTGGGTGACAGAGTCGACAGTATCCGCATCCAGGAGTCGATTCGTGCGCTCTACGGACAAGGACTGTTCGACGATATCGAAATACGTCGTGACGGCGATACGTTGATTGTTGCCGTGAGAGAACGGCCGTCTATTGAGAACTTCGAAATCGAAGGTAATAAGGACATCAAGACCGAAGATCTTATGGAGTCTTTGCGCGGCGTCGGCCTGGCAAAAGGCAGAACCTTCGATCGATCAGTGCTGGATAGCGTGGAGAGTTTCATGCGCGAGCAGTATTACGATCGAGGCAAGTATGGTGTTGTCGTCGACACGTCGGTTCTGGAACGTCCAAACAACACGGTTCGCGTCAATATTGATGTCGAAGAGGGCGATCGCGCGAAAATTCGTCAGGTCAATATCGTTGGCAACACGGTTTATGAAGAAAAGGATATTCGCGAGACATTTGAGCTCGATACCGCGAACTGGTTGTCATGGATTCGACAAGATGATCGCTATTCCAAGGAAGCGCTTGAGGGCGACCTTGAGATTCTGCGTTCCCTTTATATGGATCGTGGCTATGCCGATTTTCGGGTTGATTCAACCCAGGTAGCGATCTCACCAAATAAGAAAGACATCTTCGTAACGATAGGAATCCACGAAGGTGAGTTGTACACAGTTTCGAATATCAAGATTGTTGGCGATATGGTTCTCCCCGAGCAACTGTTACGTTCCCTTGTGCTTGCGCAGCCGGGTTCCGTTTTTAACCAGAACATGTTGGCACAGTCCGGCGAACTGATGGAGCTGCGGTTTGGCGAACAAGGTTACGCAAATGCGGAAATCGAAGCGGTTCCCGAACTTGACTATGAAACCAAAGAAGCGGAAATAACTTTTTACATTAATCCGCAGAGCCGTGTTTATGTCCGTCGCATAAACTTCAACGGCATCAGTGAGGTTGATGATGAAGTGTTACGACGCGAAATGCGTCAGATGGAAGGTGCATACCTTTCTAATCGGCTTGTCGATCGCTCAAAGGTCCGTTTGCAAAGACTGCCATATGTGGAATCGGTCGAGACAAATAACGTCCCTGTGCCAGGTAGCCCCGATCTGGTCGACGTAGAGTTTGATCTTGAATACCGCATGCCGGGTCAATTTAGCGGTGGCCTCGGATATTCCGACTCTCAGAAACTGATGTTGAACGGCAGTATCGTGCACACGAACTTTCTCGGCACGGGCAATCGCGTCGCTCTCGAAGCAGTATCAGGACGATTTCAAAAGGTCTACAGTTTGTCGCATACCGATCCTTATCGATCGATGGATGGTATTCGCCGTACGATGAGTGTCAATTATCGGGACATCACCCAGTTTACGTCGGCATCATCGGATTTTTCGACAACCAGCGCCGGCGCCTCTATCGACTATGGTTATCCACTGACCGAGTATCAGTCACTGTCCTTCGGCTTGTCTTTTCAGCATTCAGAGTTAGTCGCGTCGGCAAACAGCACGCTGCAGGCGCAGGAGTGGGTGCGGAATAACGGCGATTTTTTTGAAACAAATACCGGCACTGGTTTCAGCGTTTTCGGTACCGCCTTCGATACTTTTGAGCTCATTTTCGGTTGGACATATGACAGTCGCAACCGGGCGCTTTTCGCCAATCGCGGTACACGCCAGCAGGTGGTCCTGTCGACGGCAGTTCCAGGTAGTGATGTCGAATACTTCACGGCGCGCTACAACTTCACAAAGTACATACCGCTGTTCCGGAGCAAATGGGTGGTCAGGTTAAATGCCGAACTCGGCCTCGCGCAGGCTCTTGGTGATACGACCGCAGCCCCGCCTTTCAAACAATACTATGGGGGCGGACCGCAGTCGGTACGCGGCTTCCGCGAGTCCTATTTGGGACCGCGCGACAGTTTTGGACGCCCTTACGGCGGCAATGTGTTGGTTGCAAGTCAGGTAGAGCTTATACTTCCGCTTCCGGCCAAGTTCGCGAGCCAGGCACGAGCCAGCCTGTTCTATGATATTGGCAACGTGTTCAATACGGGTGAGGTCAGTTTTACGGACAGACTCGGGGCTCCTATCGAATACAAGCCGGAATTTGATGAACTGCGTTCGTCCGTCGGTATTGGCGTACAATGGCTCGCACCGCTGGGGCTGTTTCGCTTCAGCTACGCATACCCACTGAACGAGTACAGCGGCAACGATAGATATTACGGAGATGAACTGGAACGGTTCCAGTTCTCAATTGGTCAGGCGTTTTAAGGATTGAATTGTTTATGAGTCTTGTAAAGCAACAGATAGTTAAAGTGGCCTTCGGCATCGCGCTTATTTGCGCTTTTGCACTGCCTGTCAACGCGCAGCAACTGAAGATTGGCGTAGTTAATATTCCGGCATTGATGGAGCGGTCGCCGCAGACGAAGGCCGCCATGGATGCTTTGCAGGAAGAATTTGCGCCACGGCAACGTAAGTTTCTGGGAAAGCAAAAAGAATTCGAAGAGTTGTCGGCGAAAGTGCAAAAGGACGTCGCGGTGATGGGCGAGACCGAACGTCGCAATGCAGAGAAAAACCTGCGCGATCTACAACGTGAAGTTACCCGCTTGCAAACCGAGTTCCGCGAAGATCTTAACCTGCGCCAAAACGAAGAACTGGGTCTCCTGCAGCGTTCGGTACTCAAAGAAGTACAGGACTATGCTTCAGAGCAAGGCTACGACCTCGTTGTCGGCGATGGTGTTTTGTTCGCGAGTACCGCGGTGAACATCACAGAGGAAGTTCTTCGAGCTGTCGAAGCGAGCTTCCAGGCAACAGGCGCCAGGTAAAGTCAGGCGTTGTCTGGCGGATGCCGATCAGCCTCGGAGAACTGGCGACACGATTCAGCTGTGAACTGATCGGCGATCCCGACGTCATTGTTGATGACGTTGCGCCGCTCTCGAACGCCAGTTCAAGCTCGCTCAGCTTTCTTTCCGGTTCCGCATTTAGAAAGCAGCTGTCTTCGACGAAGGCAGCTGCGGTTATTTTGCGTGCAGATGATGCGCCGGATTCCCCCACGGCAGCGCTGGTTCACGACAATCCCTATGCGTGTTACGCAAGAATCGCCGCATTCATCCGGCCACGTCCGCTGCATGCGGCGGGCGTGCACGCGACAGCGGTCGTTGCGGCAACAGCATCGGTTGCGAGCACGTCTCATATTGCTGCTAATGCGGTAATCGAAGACCGCGCGGTTATTGGTGAGAACAGTTATATCGGGCCGGGCACAGTAGTAGGCCCTGATTGCATTATTGGTGACGACTGTCGCTTGAACGCCAATGTAACTTTCGTTCGCAATGTTTCTATTGGAGACCGTTGCGTCTTCAACTCCGGGTCTGTCGTTGGTGCCGATGGCTTTGGCAATGCGATGACAGATGAAGGCTGGGTTTCAGTCCCTCAATATGGCGGCGTGCGTATCGGCAATGACGTCGAAGTTGGGGCTAGCACGACTATTGACTGCGGCGCGATCGAGGACACGATCATTGAGAATGGTGTTCGTCTCGATAACCAGATTCAGATAGGGCACAACGTGCATGTCGGCGAGCATACGGCGATGGCGTCCTCAGTCGCTGTCGCTGGCAGCGCGCGTATTGGCAAGCGCTGCCTGCTGGCCGGTATGGTTGGCGTGGCCGGGCATATCACGATTTGTGACGACGTGATCATCAACGGTAAAGGCATGGTCAGCAAAAGCATTACCGAGCCAGGTGGCTACGCATCGAATTTCCCGGTTGAGGGTGTGCGCAGCTGGAATCGGAGGGTTGCGATATTTCGCCGTATCGACAAGTTGCTGGGACGTGTAAGCAAGTTGGAGAAGGACAACAAGTGACAAATTATTCCTATCCGCTTGATGTGGCCGCAATAAACGAAATCTTGCCGCATCGTGAACCATTTCTGATGCTTGATGAGATTGTCGCTTGTACGCCGCACGAATCAGTTACGGCGATAAAATACGTCAGCGCCGACGAGCCGCATTTTGCAGGACATTTTCCCGGTAACCCGGTCATGCCGGGCGTACTTATTATTGAGGCGATGGCACAGGCAGGCGGCGTCTTATCGCATATCAGTAATGGAGACCTGCTTCCAAAGCCGCTTTATTTTCTCGCCCGCGTTGAAGATGCGCGATTTCGACGTCCGGTAGTTCCTGGTGAGCGGTTGCTAATTCGTGTTGATGCCGACAAGGTCAAGCGAGGCATGTGGTGGTATCGGTGCGAGGCAAGCGTTGACGATGCCGTGGTTGCGTCCGCAATGATAATTTGTGCTCCTGGAGAAACAGATTGATTCACTCCACAGCAATTATTTCCAGCACTGCGAAAATCGCGGACGATGTGCAGATTGGCCCATACTCGATTATCGGAGACGAAGTCGAAGTCGGCAGTGGCACGCGCGTGGATAGTCATGTTGTGATCAACGGCCCCACCGTTATCGGCAAAGACAATCACATTTACCAATTCACATCGATCGGAGACGACCCGCAGGACAAGAAGTATGCCGGCGAGCCGACGCGCCTGATTATCGGCGATCGCAACACGATTCGTGAGTTCTGCACGATCAGTCGCGGTACAACGCAGGACAAATGGGAAACGGTATTGGGCGATGACAACTGGATCATGGCGTATGTGCATATCGCCCATGATTGCATCATCGGCAATAAGACAATCATGGCCAACAACGCGACGCTAGCAGGTCACGTACATGTGGGTGACTGGACGATTTTTGGCGGCTTTTCCGGAGTACATCAGTTTTGTCACATTGGTGCGCATGCTTTTGTGGGTATGTACGCCGGTATCAATCGTGACGTTCCGGCATATACGACAGCGGCAGGCAGTCCCGCCATTCCACGTGGGATCAACAGTGAGGGACTTAAGCGCCGTGGTTTCGATACAGATCAGATTCGCAATATCAAAGAAGCTTATCGGCTCGTCTATCGAAAAGGCCTGAAGCTTGCTGACGCAATCGACGAGATTACCGGGCGCACAAGCGAACAGCCTGAATTGCAGCTATTTCTCGAATCCCTGCGTTCCTCGGAACGCGGCTTGATCCGCTAGGGCACCGGGAATGCGAATCGGGCTGGTCGCGGGCGAGGCATCCGGTGACCTTTTGGGTGCAGGACTGATCCGCGCAATACGCAAGCAGCTGCCTGATGCCACCTTCGAGGGCATAGCCGGACCAGAGATGCTTTCTGCTGGCTGCGATCAATGGGAAGATTCAGACGCGCTCGCCGTGTTCGGTCTCATTGAACCCCTGGCACACATTCCACGTTTGCTGAAGTTGCGACGTTCACTGGTTGAGCGCTGGCGTGATTCCCCACCCGATGTATTTGTCGGCATTGATGCGCCGGACTTCAACCTGGGTCTTGAGAAGGCGCTGCGCAAGGCGGGCATTCGAACCGTTCACTACGTAAGTCCGTCGATCTGGGTTTGGCGCGCTGGCCGCATCAAGACTATCCGTGAGGCGGCAGATCGAGTCTTGTGCATCCTGCCGTTTGAGAAGTCCCTTTACGAGGATCAGGGTGTCGATGCCGTTTTCGTAGGGCACCCGAAGGCTGACAGCCTGCAGTGCGTTAGCGACACGTCGCCGATGCGTGATGCCCTCGGCCTGGATCCCGGTTTGCTGGTCGCAGTGCTACCTGGCAGCCGTGCTGGGGAAGTCCAGCGCCTCGGTCCACTGCTTGCGGCGGCCGCAGCGCAACTCGCACAACGCCACAAGGATC
>RCNB010001917.1_pt1 | contig 12920 bp, 7 predicted proteins | sample 2041321 | NCBI WGS metagenome assembly RCNB01 (sample SAMN09708232, study PRJNA481090) | Marine sediment metagenome, whole genome shotgun sequencing project. | reverse complement strand
CTTTTCTGGTTTTTGCCTTCACCCTAAATCCCGGTGATGGTGATAAAAAATTTCCTAAAACTTTAGATGATGATAACTCCAAGTTTACAGATGTCGGTAACATTGGAATTACAATAACCAACTTTGGAACTTATGGTCACGGTTTTGCTCTATGGCCGGACCAGCCAAGTGCGGAATTTCCTTTAGGAAGTGGAATTGAACATCTATTCGATGGCGGATTATATATAGGTGCTTTTATCGCTAATGATTCACTTGGCAGTGGAAGACTCGGACCGTTTGTAACTTCAGGAGCTGTAGATGTTGCATCTGTTTCACGAACAGGTGGATTTGAATATACAAATGCACCAGGTTCCCACATACTTGAAAGGTCATCATTATTTGACTCAAGATTTTTCAATCCTGATGCAATTTCACACCAGGATTTTTTAATGGACTTTGATGATACCAGCAGAACATATTTAAATGGTGAACCAATACCGAATCATGATCCTTTAGGTGTATCAATTCACCAGGAAACATATGCCTGGAATTTCCCTTTCGCCAACTTCTTTGTGATTTTTAATTATTGGATAAAAAATGTATCAGATAAATACCTTGATAGTGTTTACGTTGGATTATGGACGGATACCGTTGTTCGCAATACAAGGATAACTGGCAGACCTTCAGGAAGTGCTTTTTACAATAAGGGCGGTAATGGCTATAACGATTCCATCAAAATAGCGTATGAATTTGATGCTGCCGGAGACCTCGGGTTTTCTGATAGTTATATTGGTATACAATTTTGTGGTTCGGAGCCCGATCTTCCATTATCTTTTCCACTTGGTTTATCAGATACCATACCTTCAGTAAATTATGTTACCTGGCAATTTCGGAATACGGATGATCCCAATTTCTTTGCTCCACAGAATGATGTTGACAGGTATAAAAAGATGCAGGGATTTTTCGGCGGGAATAACAGATGGAGAGACGGAATTACACCTCAACTTATAAGAGGACCATCGAACAGATCAACATTTATTACAAGAGGTCATTTTAAAAGTATTGCTCCTGGCGATTCGATTAACGTGGTGTTTGCCATAGTTACAGCAAAAAAGTTCGGGCCGGATCCTTCTAATCTTGATACTGAAGATCAAAAAAGAAATTTGTACACTAATGCTGACTGGGCCTTGAGAGCTTATTTTGGGGAGGATAGAAACAGAAACGGAATACTAGATTTTGGTGAAGATCTTAATGGTGATGGTGTGTTGACACGTTATATATTACCGGCACCGCCATTGACACCTTTAATTAAGGTAATACCTGATAATCAGAAAGCTACTATCTATTGGGATAAAAGGGCTGAGGCTTCAATTGATCCAATCTCCGCTGAAATGGATTTTGAAGGGTACAGACTCTACCGTACTCAATCCGGATTTGACCTAACTGAAAACCAGGACATTCTCGCATCTTTAGTTTCACTTGCTACATTCGATAGTTCTGCAAATGGAGTCGATTTTGATACCGGGTTTGAGTTTGTGGAATTAGACGAACCGGTTAGTTTTCCGGGTGATACCACTCAGTATTATTATAAGTTTGAATTAGACAATTTGCTGAATGGATGGCAATACCTGTTTTCGGTAACTGCTTTTGATGAAGGTGATCCTTCAAACAATCTCGATCCGCTGGAATCAAGCCCACTGGCAAATCTTGGAAGAATTATACCGGGCACACCTCCTGTAGAAGAAGCCGACGTAGAAATAGGAGTTTATCCAAATCCTTATTATGGAGAAGCTTACTGGGATGGTAATCAGGAAAGATTAAGGAAGATTTACTTTTTTAACTTGCCTGCGGAGTGCGAAATTACTATTTATACACTTGCAGGTGATATTGTTCGTAGAATTGAACATAATGAGTTTAGCAACGGTTCCGATATAAGATGGTTTGAAACATTTGCAAGTGATGGCAAGCAAAAGATGGCTGGAGGTGAACACGCCTGGGATTTAATAACGGATAATGATCAGGCAATTGCAACAGGAATGTATCTCTTTGTTGTTGAAAATAGACGTTCCGGTGATATTAAAACAGGAAAATTTTTGATAATAAAATAATTTAAGGAGAATGAGAATGAAAAAAATATTTTTACTTATATTCCTAATGTTCAGCACAATGATGATGGCGCAGACGTATCCACTTGTTACTATTGAAGAAATCCAAGCAGAGTCACCCTCACTCTATCTTGGTGATACGGTAAGAGTGCAAGGATTGACTATGGCAAGAGTTCTTGTTGATCCCCTTTTAGATCGAAGACCAATTCTTTGGGCTGGTTCAAGATGGCAAACTTATCTGTATGATGCAAACGGGCAGACATATCCAAATCTGGATGGTATAGTTGCTCTACAACACGATACCACTGGTGCGGCACAAGGAACTTTTTATGATTTGGTAGATTCGGCACAAGTAATTGAAGTTACAGGTGTAGTTGGGGCATTTGCTACAACTACTCAGCTAAACCTATTAACTGATCCTGTAACACCAGTCACAACAATTAGTCAGGAGCCATCTCGAGTTGCACCAATTGAACTCAGTATTACTGATTTTATGAATAATGGAACATTGGTGCCGGATGGTGCTCAATATGAATCTATGTATATAATCCTCCGAAATGTGATTTCAAGTGATAGGAATACGGGTGATGGTTCATTCAGGATAAATGATGGGCAGGGAAACTTTCTTACGATGTATGATCAATCAGGATATTTTACATTGAGAGGACACAGATTGACTGGCCTAACAAATTATGACCCACCCGCTGATGGTACTTTTATAAATTTCTTTCGAGGATTACTACAGGTTCGGACGACTGGATATTACATAATTCCAATTTATCCAGGTGATATTGATATTTCTTTCACTCCGCCAGCAATTTCAGAAGTAAGAAGAAGTCTCGGTGAAGTGATGACAAACCAGGGAGTTACAGTTACGGCAAACATTGTTGATAGTGATGGCACAGTTGATTCTACAAAACTTTATTACAGGGTAGATGGAGGAGCATATACACCAGTAGATATGATTTTAGGTTCGGGAGATATTTATTCAGCGCCAATTCCTGGTGTAAACAGTGACTCCGCAATGGTTGATTATTATATTTGGGCAAAAGATAACGATGGCAATGTTTCCACAGTTCCTGCAAACCCAACTTCACCTCAGTTTTTCTATTTAGTTCTTAACAGGAATGTGAGAATTCAGGATGTACAGTACAATCCGTTCGATACCGATGTGAGTGGTTATAATCATTACTATGTAACGTTAACGGGAACTATTACTGCAGATACCTCTGATTATCCTGGAACAGGAACGACATCCTATCGAGTATATATGCAGAATGGAGAAGGTCCCTGGAGTGGAATCCGGATCGGGACAAGACCCCCGCTTGGTAATGATGTCTCTGCCTTATTAAAAGGAGATAATGTTACAATTACTGGATTCGTTTGGGATGATTCGATAACTCCTACATTTAATGTAACCAGGATTGACAGCATCAATAATATTATTATAAACTCCAGCGGAAATCCAATTCCAGGTTTTGCCGATCTCGCAACCAACGATATTGGCTTGGGAGGATTTGGTACAGCAGATAAAGAAAAATGGGAGAGTGTTCTTATCAGGTATAACAATTTAATCGTAACTAATGAAAATGCAGATGGACCCGCCAATAATTTTGGTGAGATGTTAGTTGATGACGGAAGCGGGGATACGAGAGTTGAGTTGGAAGACGGAGATCACAGTTATCATAATCTTTCAGATCCTTTACGACCAATTTACATAATGACCGGTTCAGGGTTTGATGCTTTGTCAGGACAATTATATTATTCTTTTGGCAACTACAAACTAGTTCCGAGGAATGATGGTGACTTTGTAGGATTCGTTACAGATGTAGAAGGACTCGAGCAGATTCCTACAGAGTATAGTTTAGCACAAAATTATCCTAATCCGTTTAACCCTTCAACAACAATAGAGTATTCACTACCTGAGAGTGGAGATGTTACACTGAAGATTTATAACTTGATTGGGCAGGAAGTAAAAACTGTATTAAATAATCTTTATCAATCTGTTGGTACTCACAGCGTAGTATTCAGTGCAAGTGAACTGCCTTCAGGAATATATTTTTACAGTTTTAAAGTAAATGATTTTGTTAAAGTTAAAAAGATGATATTATTGAAATAGATTTCTCTTTCCGGCTTCCTTAGCTGTTAATAAAGGGAGCATGGGTCAGAGTTAATATCTTTAAATAATCATTGCATAGCTGCCCTGGTATTTCAGGGCAGTACATCGATATAAAAGCGTGATTTAATTAGCAAGTGCGAATGAAAAAACTTTTACTGATTTCTCTCTTAATAACTTTGTTCATCGGAATATTTTCTTGTACTGAAGAAGGTGTAAATGATCCGGTTGGAAACCTACCGCCTGATACTGGATTGTTCCTTTATCCTGATAGTACCATTTTACCTCAACAAAGCAGATTAACTATTCATTGGTGGGGTGATGATCCTGATGGCATAATAATCGGCTATTACTTCTCATGGGATAATATAAATTGGGAATTTACTTCTTCAAACGATAGCTTATTTGCTTTACAAATTGGTGCTGTTGATACCACATTTACTTTTCGCGTTTCCGCTGTAGATAATGGAGGAAATAACACCTATGATAGTGAAATCTTGAGGAACGGAATAAACTTTGGTCCTGGACCTTTTATTGATGAAAATGATAACAGTGTATTTGATGATGGAGAAAAGTTTTTTGATATTGGTTTAGTTGATGCTACCCCTGCTACGTTTGATTTCCCTTTAAGAAACAGCTCCCCTGAAATTGACTGGAATGAATTAAGTTTTCTACCGGAAACCTCTTTCCCTGCAATGTCTTTTAGCTGGAATGTGCAGGATATAGACGGCGAAGAATCAATAGTTGCTATAAACATCGCTTTAAATGATACTGCGAATGCAGCTAATATTATCTCTCTTGATGGAGCAGTAAGGACAATTACAATTCGCACTGATGATTTTACTAATCCTACACCACAAATGGAAATACTTATTGAATCCCAGGCAGGTAATATCCATTCTGAACTTTTACCCGGTTTGCTGTTTGATTCAGATAATAAATTTTTTGTTCAAGCGATGGATATCTCTGGAGCCAAATCAAATTTCATTTCTTTACCTGACTCAGGTAATAGTTGGTACGTTAAAAAACCGAAAGGTAATCTGCTTGTCATAGATGATTATGAAACAATTGATAACTCAGACGATTTTTATGATTCAATACTTGATAGTCTTAGCTTATCAGGTAAATATGATATTTATGATATCCATACTCAGACACCCCCATTTCTAAATGTTACTTTTTTTGAAACGATTAAACTTTTTGATTACCTGTTTTGGTATACCGATAACGCACCATCACTCGATCTAGCTAGCTTCGCAACTCAAAATTATTTGTCCCAGGGTGGTAAAGTGTTCTTTTCAATGCAGTTTCCGCAGTTTTTCAGTGCAATTGATGCAAGCAGTTTCATCCCGATTATTCCGGATAGTGTAGATTTAACAAGTACACTATTTCCAGGTGTTGAAATAGCTTCCGATACTACTGATCCTGCATACCCCAATTTAACAACAACCGGAAATATTAGAAGAGTAAAATCATTTTATCTTAATCCATTTACAGCCAACCCGATTTACTATTACCCTAATGGTGAATTGAACGGTTTCGCAGGTTTTACGAATACTTCAAAAACAGAGTTTTTTATAGCATTACCTCTCGATAGATGTAATGGTGGAGAAGGAAAAGTTAAAGAATTATTTGAGAAAGTTCTGTTTGATGATTTCGGATTAGTACCATGAAAAATATATTGACAATACTTACTCTTTGTCTTTTAATCGGAAGTCCTGTATTTGCACAGGATGCTGGAAATATTGAAGGGACAGTTACAGATGTATCAACTGGTGAATCTCTTCCCGGTGTAAATATTATACTTAAGGGAACATATTACGGCGCCGCAACAGATATTGATGGTAAATTCAGAATTAATTCAATTGCTCTTGGTGAGTATAATATAACTGTATCTCTTATAGGCTATACATCCATTGAATATACAGGGATAGCAATTGAACCAAATAAAACTATTCAGCTTGATGTGCTTCTTGAAGAGACTGTTCTAACTCTCAACCAGGAAATAGTTGTCATTGGTGATAAACCGTTAATGGATGTTGAAGAAACTCAGAGTAAAAGAACTGTCTCCCGCGAAGATATAGAGATTGCACTTGTTGAGAACATTCAGGGTATTGTTTCCCAGCAGTCAGGTGTTGTAGAAACCGATAAAGAGATTCATATAAGAGGAGGAAGATCCTACGAAAATGCTTTCCTGCTGGATGGCGTCTCTGTTCAGGATCCGTTGGCAGGAACCGGGTTCGGTCTTCAACTTAGCGCAGATGCGATTGAACAGGTTGAAGTTATTACCGGCGGTTACAACGCTGAATATGGTCAGGCCACATCAGGTGTAGTGAATGTAACCACAAGAGAGGGTAGTACAAGATACAGTGGTTCAATAACCTATAAGCGTGATAACTTTGGTAACACTGAATCTAATAATGTTTTTAATATTGATATTGTTGAAGCGAGCTTGAGCGGACCTGATCCCTTAACTTCCTTTATTTTACCTGCTATTGGACTGGATATTCCCGGTGATCTATCATTCTTTACCAGCTTTTATATGGGTATTAGTGATGGACTCACCCAGGGCTATTTTAAACCGACAGCTACCCAGCTTTTCTCATCAACATTCCAGGGAACTGATTTTGCACCTCGTGCGGAAAACAGCTGGTTTTGGCTGGTAAAAGCAACATACAAATATTTGCCAACTTTGAAGTTTGGATATTCATATAACCAATCAGTAAACATTAACCAGAATTCACAGTCATTGCAATCTAATCTTGAATTTGTTGAACCTTCTCCGGGTTATCAATACGAGTTCCAAAATATTCTTGATAATGCTAATACGTTCACACATAAAAATATGTTTCAGAATTTTAACATCACTCACACTCTCAATCCGAGTACATATTATGAGTTAAAGATTAATTACTTCTTTACCAATTTAAGAGCAGATGCAAATGGATTAGATTGGAGGGAATATACTGAACCAACCGATTTTATTAATTTTCCGATCCAGTATTATAATGAAGAGAGAGACACAGTTGGTGTTATCCCCGGAGACGGTTTTTGGGATATTGGAAATCCTTTTACTTACCGGGATCACTTCCTGGAAGAATATTCACTGAAGGGTGATATTACAAGTTTTTTCGATGAGAAAAATAAATTTAAAGCAGGTTTTAATCTCCGGTTTCAGACAATGCAAATGCTCGATATATATAAACCGTGGGTAGGTGAACTAGGGCTGAACAACGATATTTATAAAGTTAATCCTGCACTTGGATCATTTTATGCACAGGATAATATAAACTTTGGAGGAATGATTCTTAACTTTGGACTTCGATTTGATTACTGGTTTCCTGGAAAATTTGTAGACGATGCAGTAAAGAATCCTGAATCAGTAACAATTCCTGATGAAACACGAGCCGACTATGAGAACGATACATTTTCCTTTTTTGGTGATAGAAGGTTTAAAGCCAGGTTAAGTCCAAGACTTGGAATTTCTCATCCGGTTTCTGATAATCAAACTCTGTTTTTCTCTTACGGGCATTTTAGCAAATGGCCAAAACCTCAATTTGTATATGCTAAATTAGATCCAAAAACGGCGCAGTCATCCTTTCAACGTTTTGGAAACCCTAACCTCAACCCCGAAACGACTGTAGCTTATGAACTCGGCATCAAGACGCAATTTACGACCAATGATGTGTTAACCGTAACTGCATACTACAAAGATATATTTGATTATGTAAGTACACGAACTGCAAAAATAACATCTGCCAGGCTGACCGGACAGAGCTTTATAACTTATGTTAATACTGATTATGCTCGCTCCCGAGGGATTGAGTTTGAGTTTAAAAAAAGAATTGGTAAATGGTTTAACGGTATTGCCACATTTGCCTATGCAATTGTGACCGGAAAAAGTTCAACTGCTGATGAAGGTGTTCTCGTTCTGCGCGGTGATCTTGAAGAGCCTATTACAGAGCAGTTCCTTTCATGGGATAAGCCAATAACAGCTACTCTTTCTGCTAATTTTTATGTTGAAAGGGGAAGTCTTGGATTCGGAGAAGGAATCATTGATGACTGGAGTCTCTATGTGCGAGGATTTTTTCAATCAGGTAAAAGGTATACACCAGCGATATTTACAGGTTCAATTGATGAGCAGGGGAGAAAAGAATACGAAACAAGACGAGATGAACGTAATGGCGAAATTGCTGATGACTGGTTCTACCTTGATTTGAATTTTGAGAAATATATAAATATAGGTAATACTTCATTCTCTGTTTTTATTGAAATTAATAACCTTCTCGACAACAAAAATTCAACAATAATTAATCCTGTCACCGGTAGCGCATACGAATCCGGCGATGATGTACCAAGCAGCTGGAATGATCCTCGTTTTCCGGACCTGCAGTTTCCAATAAGTGCTTATCCGCTTGACCCGGCAAGATATTTAGCCAGACGAAATATTAAATTTGGATTATCCTATAAATTCTAATATGAAGAAATTTCTGATTTTACTGATTGTTTGTTTCGCATATTTTGAGGCTGATGCTCAGTTATTCCCGACTCTTGGAGGACAGCGTGCAGGAATCTCAACTGCTCAATTCTTAAAAATTGGTGTTGGAGGAAGGGCTTCTTCCATGGGTGATGCATTTGTAGCAGTCGCAAATGATGCTTCATCACTATATTGGAATCCGGCAGGATTAGTACAATTTGAAAAGAATGAATTAATATTTTCACATAACATGTGGGTTGTTGATATAAATCATGATTTTCTTGGTGGAGTTTATCACCTTGGGAAAAATCATGCATTTGGTCTTGCATTCACCGGGCTTTCAATGGATGATATGCCGGTGACAACTGAATTTAAACCGTTTGGAACAGGAGAGTTTTTCTCATTCAGTGATATTGCAATTGCTCTAACGTACTCGCAAAAAATGACCGATAATTTTAGTTTTGGTGCAACTGTGCGTTACATCGAGGAAACACTCGATAAATTAAAAATGCGCGGTGTTATGATTGATCTGGGTACATATTATTGGACGGGATTAGGATCAACCCGCTTTGCAGTAACTGTATCTAATTTTGGTAACGAATTATCTCCTGATGGTACTATCGTACTCGTTGGTAACCGTGATGAAAAATCGGAATGGCAATCATTTGCCCCGCCTACAATGTTCAGGATTGGTTTTGCTTTTGAACCATATGAGTCAATGGAGCATAGAGTAACTACATCAGTACAATTAAATCATCCAAACGATAATAGTGAAAACTTTTCATTTGGATTTGAATATGCATGGAGGAAGGTATTTTTCCTTCGAGGCGGTTATAAGTTTAATGTTGATGAACAGAATTTTTCATTTGGAGCGGGAATAAATGCTCCAATTAGTATAGCTGAGTTTACTCTGGATTATGCATTTTCTAACTTTGAAAAACTCGGTTCCGTTCATAGATTCTCAATCATTTTAGGGCTTTAATGGTGATTAGAAAAATCATAGAAGTTATTATTTTACTTACAGTTATAGTGATATTATCAAACTGTTCGGAGAAGTTTGATCTAAACAATATTCAGACTGACGATAGTAATATTAATTTAGGTGGTGATACGGTTTTTGTACAGCTTAATCCCGTTTGGGAAGGATTCAATAAACCACAGGATGTTATGGTCGGAAGAGAACCGTTCATTTATGTTGCAGATACGGATAATGACCGCATCGTAATGTTAAATCTTGACGGTCAGGTACTGGGAACACGGAGCATTAATCGACCAATTGCTTTAGCACAGGATTACAAATTGAATTTAATTGTTGTCGCAGAGTTTGACACAAGTGTTAGTGGAGTAACTCAAACATTTAGTGCAGTTTACAAGCTGGACCTGGCATCAGTTAATCATCAAATTGCATCTGCTTCGATCACAAGATTATTACCACGTGAAGTAGACTTAAACAGACCCGAAGTGGAATATACTGGTGTTTGTGTATTCTTCAATAATATGTTTTATGTCTCAAGGAAAGGTCCAAATAACAGTAGTTTTATTGATCCTGATAATTCCATTTTACATTTCATACCTAAAAAGTTTATTGACGGAGTAAGTGAAGGAGATACTCTAATTGGGAGGGTTCCAAATATTGACCAGCTAGGACAGGGACCGGTATCCGCGTATGATATTAGTTCATTAACATCCTTTAATGATCAATCGATTGATATCATTGTAACTCTTACCGGGGGAACTAGTTTTAAAGCAAACTGGCTTCATTATCAAATTACGCCAATCGATCAAAGATATGTAAGTAATTTCTCACCAGAATCCGGACTTGACTTGATGGAGACGAACAGATTTGAAAGACCGGAGGGAAGTGCTCTCGACCCTTCAGGTAATATTTATATCGTTGATGCTGGAAAAGATAGAGTTTATAAATTTAACTCATTTGGAGATGAACTTGAATCATTCGGGGGCCCGGATGATTTTAATGAGCCCCACGGTGTTGCCTTCTTCAACAAAACGTTGTATGTAGCCGATACCGGGAATAACCGAATACTTAGATTCAGTCTTTCAACTGAATTGTAATAAGGAACCGAATGAAATCAGATATAACTGCAAAACTCTCGTTCTTCTTATTTTTTGTTCTGACTGTTGCAATTCAACCTCAGGAAAAAGTTAAGATTGCCACTTATAATATTCTTAATTATCCGAATCAATCATCAACAAAGAATACAAGATTTCAAACTGTAATTTATGATTTGAAACCTGACATTTTAGTTGTGCAGGAAATTTTGTCTCAATCAGCAGTCAATGAATTCAAAAACGATGTTCTTGGAGATGATTATCAGTCTGGTGACTTTATTAATGGGCCGGATACAGATAATGCAATCTTTTATAAAGACTCTCTCTTCCAGTTTATTACTACAGATTTTATTAATCCTACACAGGGACCAAGATATATCTCCGTTTTTAGATTATTTCATAAGATCACATTCGATACATTAATCATATACTCTGCACATTTTAAAGCCAGCCAGGGGGTTGAGAACGAACTTAGACGACTAAATGAAGCTGCAACTCTGCGAGTTTTCACAGATCTATTACCGCCCAATTCAGACTTTATACTTGTAGGCGATTTAAATTTATACCGTTCAACAGAACCTGCGTACGAGGAATTATTAGTGCAGGATGGAACAGGATACTTTTTAGATCCAATAAACAGACCCGGTACGTGGCATGATAGTTTCAGTTTTACCGATATTCATACTCAATCTACCCGCATTACTGATCTTGGTGATGGCGGATCAACAGGTGGACTGGATGACCGATTTGACTTTATATTGATTTCTCAATCAATAATGGACGAAGGAGGTATAGATTATATTACGGATTCTTACTGGGCCTTTGGCAATGATGGCCTTCACCTCAATCTTTCAATACATGATCCTCCAAATCAATCGGTAAGTACGGATATTGCAATTGCACTTTATCTTGCAAGCGATCATTTACCTGTTGTGGCTGAATTTGATTTTGGAGTTGCCTCTGGTGTTGAAGTAATCGCAGCTCATGAAATGAATTTTATACTTCATCAAAACTATCCTAATCCATTTAATCCATCAACAATTATTAACTTCAGCTTAGCTGTTAATTCTAAAGTTAGCTTGAAGATATTTGATGTTCTGGGACAGGAAGTTGCAAACTTAGTAAATACTAATCTTGTAGCAGGATCACACAATGTAGATTTTAATGCTTCACTACTAAATAGTGGTGTTTATTTCTACAGAATTGAAGCTACAGGAATAGACGGAACTAACTTTACAAACGTTAAGAAGATGATTCTTACCAAGTAAAATTATTGTTCCTTAAATTCAGCCCGAAGCAGGAGACTGTTTCGGGCTTTTTTATTTACCAATTAAATCAATGATAAATCCAGCCATTGCTAGTTCAACTCATATTTCATAATTTAGCTTCACTTATTTTCAACAAAACGGAATGGTAATGAAATCAGCACTATCTTTAATACTAATTGCAGTCGTCTTTATAAGCTGCAGCAGCAAAAAATCGGATGAAGAATTGTTTAATGAAGCAAAGACGAACACAGAGGAAGGAAAAATACCTGAAGCAGTAGTTTCGTATGAGCAGCTATTAAAAGAATACCCGGATAGCAAAGCTGCCCCGGAAGCGCTAACAAACCTTGCTTCAATTTACCAGAATAAACTGGTTAAAAACATTTCCGAAACTGAATCATTACAAGAAGCCACAAAGCTATTCAGAAAAATTTTTGATGATTACCCTGAAAGTGAATTTGCCCCGATGGGTTTGTTCATGGCTGGTTTCGTTTTGGCAAATGATTTAAATATGTATAATGAAGCTACAGAAACCTACAATCTTTTTATGGAAACTTTTCCTGAGCATGAACTTGCAGCTTCGGCAAAAGAAGAACTTGATAATATGGGCTTAACCCCTGAAGAGATTCTCCAGAAAAATATTGCAAAAGAAGAATAATGTCCCGGCTTCAGCAGGATTATAAAAATTTCCTAGAACCGGCATTCGTTTCAAAACTCAATTCGTTAGAACTTAAAGCAAGATTAGTTGTAGAAGGATTTATGGTTGGGCTTCACAAAAGCCCTTACCATGGATTCAGCGTTGAATTTGCCCAGCACCGGCCTTACATGCAGGGCGATAACCTTAAAGATGTTGATTGGAAAGTTTACGGGAAGACTGAAAAGTTTTTTATAAAGCAGTACGAAGAAGA
>RCNB010001916.1_pt1 | contig 12922 bp, 12 predicted proteins | sample 2041321 | NCBI WGS metagenome assembly RCNB01 (sample SAMN09708232, study PRJNA481090) | Marine sediment metagenome, whole genome shotgun sequencing project. | reverse complement strand
ACCAGTCTTTCAGTTCGCTTTCTTCATCGTTAAAGACTGCTCCATAGTACCACCATTCTCTGGCGATACGAGGTTTATCATAATGTAATCCTTCATCTTCAGGTGAAACATCCCTTCGGAAAGAAGGTATAAAAGAGGTTGGTGGAGTTGGTATTTCTGTTTCATTATCTGGATCAGGATCAGGTGGTGGAGGCGTTGGTCCTACGGGAATGGATGAATCGATATAGCCTGCTTTAATTAAAAAAAGTCCTGAGACTATTACTAATACTACCACGATTATGGCATCGATTTTTTTTAATTTTAATCGCATTCTCCACCAAGTACACTATTTTTATATATATTGTTATATTATATATTATTAATACTTTTCTTTACATTTGTTATCGGAACCTCAAGAGAGCATATTTTTATATTTGAGTGATTGATTACCCCACAAAACTATAATTGGAGGATACTATGGTTGAGAAAAGCGATATAAAAAAGTGTTTTACAAAACAATTAGATTGGATAAAAGATACTGATTTACAAGAAAAAGTTGTTGAAGTCTGGAAAAAAGCAATTGATGTCAGAGGATGGAAATCTCTGGATGAAATACCATTTACATTACTTTTTGAGGATTCTGGTCTTCTCACCGAACATACAAAAAGAATCACAACGCTAGCAAAAGCAATCTACGATCAACGAGACGAAGACATCAACTTAGATTATCTGATTGCTGGAGCGCTTTTACATGATGTAGGAAAAATCGTAGAATATGAGAAAAAAGGTGGAAAGGTAGTGAAAAGTGAGTATGGAGAGATCTTTCGTCATCCTGTTTCAGGTTCAAAACTTGCCTGGCAAGCAGGTCTCCCTGATGAAATTGTACATATTATTTATGCACATTCTCATGAAGGCGATAAAACAAAAAGAAGCCCAGAAGCAATTATTGTTAATCATTGTGATTTTATTGATTTTCAAATAAAAAGATCGTTGGTGTAGATGCATGATTGTTCAGAATGCTGCGGGAAGAAACATTGAGACAAACATTGGCGGAAAAATGTTAAAGCCGTTTGCCGGAGCAAAGAAATATAGTTATTCTTCAAAAGTTGAAGGCCTTACCGCTGCATTAAAAAAATGTGGGATAAAGGATGGAGATACTCTTTCCTTTCATCATCAACTAAGAAATGGAGATTCTGTAGTCAATACAACTCTTGCAGCAGTACAAGAATTAGGTGTTAAAAATATTATGATGGCGCAAACTGCCATGTTTAATGTCCATAACCCAGTAATAGATTTTATTAAAGAAGGAATTGTTAGTAGAGTAGAAGGCAGTATCAATGGTGTTGTTGGAGATTATATCTCTAAAAACCCTCTTTCACATCCTGTTGTTTTGCGTTCCCATGGAGGCAGGTGGGCTGCAGTTAAAACCGGTGAGTTGCATATTGATATTGCCATTATTGCTGCATCGTCGGCAGATGAACGAGGGAATTGTACCGGCATTGTTGGAGAAAACGCATTTGGCCCGATTTCATATTCAGAGGTTGATGCAATGCATGCAGATCATGTCATCATTGCTACTGACAATGTTGTTGATTACCCTTGTCATCTTCAGGAAATTCAGGAACGTCATGTCGATTATGTCGCCCAGGTTGATCATATAGGTGATCCAAAAAATATTACTTCAGGGACAACAAAGATAACAGAAGACCCCATGAAACTAAAGATTGCCCATGATTGCGTTGATCTGATGGATGCCGCAGGAATTATTAAAGATGGGTTGATATTTCAATCTGGTGCAGGTGGTATTTCACTTGCTGCGATGAAATATCTTGGTGAAAGACTTGAAGAAAAAGATGTTGTTGCTTCGTGTGCAACAGGTGGTCTAACCAAGTTAATTATTGATATCTATGAATCTGGCCGGGTGAAACATCTCTATTATTCTCAAGTGTTTGATGATGAATCTGTTCGCTGGGTTCAAGATAATTTGGAGATGCCTGCAGATATTGGACATTATGCTGATCCAACATCCAAGGGGAGAACAATTGATGGTCTTGATACCGTTGTCCTTGGCGCCACTGAAGTTGATACCAAATTTAATGTTAATGTCAATACTCATAGTGATGGACGTATGTTACATGGCATTGGTGGTCATCAAGATACCGCTGCTGGGTCATCTCTTTGTATTATTTCTGCACCTGTCTTTCGTAAGACAAATCCAATAGTTCTGGAAAATGTCACAACTATTACAACTCCGGGAGACGTTGTTGATGCTATTGTGACAAATCAAGGAATAGCAATAAACCCAAAGAGAAAAGATCTTATTGATAAAGTAAAAGGAACTATTGATATTGTCTCCATTGAAGATTTAAAAAACATAGCTTATGAAGCAACAGGTGGTCCTGCCAAGCTTGAATTTAGTGATGAAATCGTTGGTATGACAAAATGGTTTGATGGAACCGTGTTAGATATCATAAAAAAAGTAAAAGAGTGAGTAAAAATGCCTTGGAAGAGTAAAATTACAAAGGTTGAGCCTAATCATCTCGTGACTTGTGGGTATCGTCAGGAGGATTTAATTGGAAATATACCGTATCCTTTTGTTGTCTATCTTTTATTAAAAGGCGAGCTTCCTTCTAAAGAACATGGGAAAATGATTGATGCAATACTAACGGCTTGTATTGATCATGGTGTTACACCGCCTTCTTCAATTGCATCTCGAACTGTTGCATCAGGTGGAGTTCCTCTCCCAACAGCTGTTGCTGCTGGAGTGCTCTCAATTGGCGATGCTCATGGTGGTGCAATAGAGAAAGGAGCGAAGTTTTTACAAGATGGTGTCACTCGTATGAACAATGAGAAAAAATCAATTGATGAAATTGGTAAAGTTCTTGTAAAAGAAGCAAAAGAACAACATAAAAGAATACTTGGTTTTGGTCATCGAGTTCATACTTCGGATCCTCGGACAAAACGATTGTTTACACTGGCGGATGAGCTCAAAATAGCTGGTGATCACATTGCTCTTTCAAAAGTTATTGAATCGGAACTTGAACAATCATCAGGAAGAAAACTTCCGATTAATGTTGATGGCGCTATTGCTGCAATTATATCAGATATGGATTTTGATTATAGACTTGGTAAAGCTTTCTTTTTACTTGGGAGAGTTGCAGGTCTCACTGCCCAGGTATATGAAGAACAAACACGCGAAAAACCGATGAGAAAGATGTTTCCTGTTGATTGTGAGTATGACGGTGTGGAAGAAAAAGATCTTCCTTGACATACATATCTAATAGATATTTAAATATTGAAAATGTATATAAAATTTAATCCATTATATCAGTTTTTTAGGATGGCTGTCGTTTGTATAGCGTGTAAAAAAAATCAGGTCCGGTTCTTATAGCATTAAAATCTTTATTAATAAGTGATGTAAATAATCGTTTGGTGATATAACTTGGTCGTGAGTAAAACTTATTCATCCCTTTTTTACAAAGTTCTATTAATTCCTGATTTGTAAAATTACCCAATCCCTTTAGTGAGTCAGCTGGAACAGAATATCCATCAATATCTTCATTGATTCTACCTTCTTTAACTGCATTGTTCCATAAATCAGAGCCATAATCATAGGATAAGGGTGAAAGAACTGCAAAGTCAAGGGGTAAAGAGCAAGCAAATTTTACGGTTTTTTTAATGTGATCTATAGTTTCAAAGGGTGCACCTAAAATAAAAGATCCTGTTACTAAAAAATCCATTTTTTTAGCAAGAGTAACAGCTTTAGCAATTTGTTTTAATGTAATTTTCTTATTATAAAAATCAATGATATCCTGATTTCCTGATTCAATACCAAAGCTTATATGTGTTACACCTGCCTTTTTCATTTTTTTATATAACTCAGAATCTGCAGAATCAACACGGGCTCCCAGTACATAGATATTCAAGTCAATTCTAGAATCAATGATTTTATCCATTATTTTAAAGACTCGTTTTTTATCTTGAAGAAAATTATCATCAAGCATGCCCACAGAATCATATTTTTCATCTATTATTTTTAACTCATTAACAACATTATCAGCAGATCTTTTTCTATATGTTGATGTAACCATATGTCTTGTACAAAATGAGCAGCGAAATGGACATCCCCTACTAGTCATCATGCAAGTAAATTTTGGTGTATAAAAATATTCCTTGTTTATCTTCCCATAACAATATACATATTTATCTATAAGATGACGTGCGGGAAATTTTATAGAATCTAAATCATTGATTAATTTGAATGGTTTTCCTTTTTTTATTTCATTGTTTTTTCGATAATAAACACCGGGTATTTCAGAAAAATCTTTACTTTGATTTAATGCTTTTGCAACCTCTTTTATAGATTGTTCGGCCTCTCCTTCAACACTAATATCTGCAGGTATGTCTATCAATGCACTATCAGGATGAAATGTACAATGTGGTCCACCAAGTATTATGGGTATATCTGAGTCAATCTCCTTGATTATGTTTATAATATGAGAAATTTCTGGAATTGATTTGCTATATACATTAATGCCAATTGCATCAGAAGACTTTAGATGTCTTTGAATTTTTTCTATTGGGTTTTTTTCACAATAATAATCAATAACCTCTACTTTATATCCTTCATTTTCTAATGAACTGGCGATATATAGCAAACCAATCGGGGGAAAACATCCAGAAGTTAAAAGATGCGTTAATCCTTTTGTAACATTAATTAAAAGAAATTTCATTATTAATCCCACTTATTTTATATAATATTACTATAATCATTCCATTAATCTTTTTTATATGATTTTTCTCACCCATATCTTATCCAAAAAAAAAAACGTCCGTTCTGATATATAAACTTTATAGACCAAAATTCGTAAGTTAGCTAACTTGCAATAACAAACGTTATATACATACAAAAAACATATTGATTTTAACAAATGAAAGTTCTGTTAGTATTTCCAAAAATTGAGCATGGCTCTTCAACATTTAGAGATAAAGGATCGTGGATGTCTTTTCTTTTTGGTTACCCCATAATAACTTTACCTCATTTAGCAGGAATTACTCCAAGAAAATACGATGTTAAAATTGTGAATGAAAACCTTGACACATTAAACTTTGATGAAGATGCAGATATTATTGGGATTACTTGTTATACAATGACTGCCCCTCGTGTATATAAGATTGCTGATGAGTTTCGAAGACGTGGGAAAAAAGTAGTGCTTGGTGGTTATCATCCAACAGCATTGCCTGAGGAGGCAGGAAAACATGCAGATAGTATTGTTCTTGGAATGGCTGAAGCAAGTTGGCCAAGACTTCTTAATGATGCAGAAAAAGGAAAGTTAAAAACAATATATGAGCGGGACACTGATTTTGACATGGCAGACGTGCCCCCTATTCGAAGGGATCTCATTAAACATAATCCTCTCCAGGGTGCAGTTCAGACGACCAGAGGCTGTACAAATCGCTGTGAGTTTTGTGCAATCAGTAGTTTTTGTCAACATGGCGTTAAACAACGTCCCATAAAAAACGTCGTTGAAGAAATCAAGCAAATTCCAAATCAACTTTATGTCATCCATGATCCACATCTGACAACAAATCGTAAATATGCATTAAATCTGTTTAAAGAACTTATTAGACAGAAAGTTCACAAGTCATGGGTTGCAAATGGGACAGCTAATGTTCTTGGAAAAGTTGATGATGAATGGTTAACTCTTGCACAAAAATCTGGTTGTGTTGAATGGTTTGTTGGTTTTGAATCAGTCAGTCAAGCAGCACTTGATGGAATTAAAAAAACACATAATAAAGTTGAAGACTTTAAGAGGATGATTAAACGAGTGCATGATTTTGGGATGACGGTGCAAGGTGGCATTATTTTTGGTTTTGATCAAGATACTCCAGATATTTTTGATACAACCATTGAAAAACTCAATGAGCTTGAAATTGATGTCCTTGAAATAAACATCCTTACTCCATATCCCGGTACTCCTCTTTTTGACAAAATGGAACGTGAAAACAGATTAATTACAAGAGATTGGTCACGATATAATCAAGTAGAAGTTGTCTATAAACCAAAACATATGACTGAAAAAGAACTTTTTGAAGGAGCCAGTAAAGTTGCAAAAGAAGTATACTCCTGGCAGAATATCATCAAGCGAAATGTTAAAATATTTACTATCACAAAAAAAATTGGTTCGATGATTCCCGCAGGAACAAACATTAATTTTAGGCGGTACTACAAAAGAGATTTTAATTTTTAGAGGGAAAAACCTATGGAACACATCTCATTTGACAGGATTTCCTTTTGTTATGATTTTATTGAAAAATATATCTTGAAAGATTATCAAGGGTCAGTAGATCTGATGAATAAATATTTGTCTCTTAATAAGAAGTATTGTGTCATTGATATTGGTGGCGGCACTGGTTTTTTTTCAAAAGAAATTATTGAAAAGATCAACAGGGTAGTGGTTGTTGATCCATCATATAAGATGTTAAAGAAGAACAAAAATCCCAAAAGCTCAATGGTTCAAGGCGATGGATGTTTTCTTTCAGTGAAAGATGAATCATTTGATCTAGCAATAATTGTAAATGTGCTGCATCACATTCATAAAAAAGATCAAAAAAAGGTTCTTGCAGAGACATTTAGAGTCCTCAAAAAGAAAGGTAACGTGTTTATTATCGAGGTGTTTTTCCCAATGACATTTTGGAACAAACTATTTAGTACAATTGAAAATATCGCAGTTGGAAAAACATATCATCTCTCTGCAGAAACGCTTGAATCACATATAAAAAATGTTGGATTCAAAGAAATTACCATGAGATATCCGAAAGAACATAGTTGGAAATATGTAGCAGTTGCAATAAAATAAATTTATGTCAAGAAATTATCGTATGACTCTGTTGATGGAATCCAATAAAAATTAATCAAAAATGAAATAATTAACCCTATACATCAAATAGAATCAACCATATGGTTTCAATTTTTTACTGCAGTAATTGAACAATATTTTGAACTACCAAAAGCTCCATATACAGCACAAAGAACCGAAACTCCAAGATAAAAATCAGGATCATTAGTAAGATCTATTTTTCCTCGTTTAACAATAAATTTAAATATTGAGGATAAAAAAAATGGAATTCCTATGATAAATGATCGGAGTTGTGAACGGGCAACGTTAATTGTAAGATCTTTAACTTGTATATCGACAAATCCTTCTTCTTTTAGATAATTCTCCAATTCCTGAAGATTCATATCTGCATCTATTGGAGCCCCCCTTCCAATATATGTAAGATCATGAAGTACTTTCATAAAGTAATTATGTGGCGTAGATGTCAAAAAAGCATCAATTATTGCTAGACGTCCTCCGGGTGTAAGGATTCGATACATTTCTTTTATAAAGTCTTTTTTATTTCGCGCATAGCCCCCTGATTCAAGTGCGAATATATTATGAAAATACTCATCTGAAAAATCTGTCTCCATATAGTTTTGTAGCATGAAATCTGCATTGTTTAATTTTCTCTCTGTTACAAACTTGTTTGCCAATACCAGTTGTCCGGGAGTAATAGTAATACCAGTGAAATGAAGATTTGGATATTTTTTTGCTAAATAAATTGATGTGCCTCCAACGCCACATCCTGCATCCAGGATATTCATCTCGTTTTTTGTATCTAAACAGAGAAGTCTTCCAACATAATCACTCATATTAAAAACCCCTTGTTCAAAGGTTTTTATTCCTTTTTCATAGAACGCATAATGAAGCCCTAATGTTTTTTCTGCCTTCCACCATAAGACAAAACGAGACCAAATTCGTTCATAATAATCTGCTACAACATCTTCAACTACAGTCATTTTATCTACATCCAACAACTTTTATTAAACTATCAAGGAGATTTACTATTGGATTTTTCCAAGTTTTTTATTTTTATTTAATCCCCATGATTGACAATGTATACCGCGCTTCTATACCAATTGTCATCCGTTCTATATAAACTTTATAGACCAAAAGTCGTAAGTTAGAAAAAAAATATAAAAAACCACTTAGTCTATTTTTTAACAGCAGAAGCTCCAAAGTAACCAATCGCACCACTTAAACCAAGGATTCCTGCAAGAAGAGGCGATCCTCTAGAGTAGCCAACAAAATCATCTTTTAATTCAAATCACCCAAGTTAAAATAATGTTAAATGAATTAAAAAAAAACACTACACATGATATGGATGGGGAAATATTTTATAAATTTCTTCAATAATTGCATCAACGTCTTTTTTCTTCTTACGATTGCGATAACTTGATGGAATACCATCAGGGATGACATATTTAATAAATTCTAAAAATGGACCAAGAACATCATCGGATAAACTATTTTCATATAAAATGAGTATATGATATACTTCTTTTTGGTTTTTTACTCGATATGCATAACTGCGACCTAATCGTCTTTTTTCAATAACATTCAAATCAATGAGTTTTTTAAGATGAAACGAAATCGTTGTTGGTGGTTTTTCCAAATCCTCACTGATCTCTAAACGAGAATGTTCAGGATAGAGAAATAAAAATAATACAATTCTTCGAGGAAGATCCTGTCTCATCACACTTAATATTGTTTTATCTTTCGTTCCTACCTTTTTTGATGCATAGTATCTGGCATATTTGTTTTCAGATTTTATGAGTAAAAAATGTTCCCTGATAAGATAATTGAGATGGTAATGTAGCGTTGTCTTTGGTATCTTTAGTTTTCGTGAGAGTTCTCGTAAATGTAAACCGGGATATTTCAAAATAAAATTGTAGATATGCCTTCGAATTTCAAGTCCTAAAAGATCAGTTTCCTGCATCAAGTATATATATTATATACAACACACAATATTTAAATATATGGTACCTAAAATGATTTTTTACGGATGAAAACCATCACATAAAATAGTTACTATCCGTTTTTTGTTGTTATCAATTTAAATTTACCAGTGCTTGGATCAACAGATAGATCTGCAACAATTTTTATTTGATACCGAACGTTTGTGAAATTTTTACTGGCAAGGAGTTTATCAAGTTCTTCTTTAATTTTAACTACAACACTTTCTTTATTCTTTAACGATATTACTGCTAAAAAATCAAATGAATTTTTATCTTTGACAACAATTTGAAGTCTATCAAGACCTTTCACAAAAAATTCTGCAATAACAATCGGGTGAATAAAATCCATTTTTCCTTCATTATTTTCAAGCCAGAGTATTGATTCACTTCGCCCAACAACAGAATCAATAAGAGTAAATGGGAGAGTTTTTTTTGTATCAGTTTTTTTTTCAAAAAAATCATTTATCTTATATCGAATAAGAGGCTGTGTTTTATTATATAGATTGGTAATAAGAGCATGATCTTTTTTCATTTCTACATAGACAAGATCATCCATAAGATAAATTCCGCCATATAATTTTTTTCCTACACCAATGATGGGGCATTCAGCCATACCATAAAGATTGGAAATTAGAGCTCCAAATACTTTTTCGATATAGTCCTGATCTTTTGATACAATACCTTCTCCGCAGTTCACAATAACGTCTGGATGTATCTGTAGTTGCCCTTTTTTTTGTTCTTCTGCAAGAATCTTCAAACCAGTAAAGTATCCTCCTAAAATAGTTGGTTGAAAATCATTGAGTTTTTTAATATGAATCGATAAAGGCTTAGTGATATTAAGAAGAATGGAATTTGTAAAAAACCTTGATAGACCAATAGTTAACCAAGCATTAAAGCCAGCACCAAGGAAATGACCATCTGTTGCGCCAAAAAAAACAGATTTATTTTTTTTAACCTTAAAATCAAATACTCTTGTGATATAAGGAAAAAAACTATCCCAATCTTTTTTACTGAAAATAAATACCCCAATTTTTCCTGAAGAACCAGAGGTATGTACCACATGATACTTGTTGAGAAATAACGTACTTGGATCTTTGTTTTTTTCTAGAAAATCCATAATCTTTGTCTTTGAGATATCTGTTTTTGTCACAACATCATTAAAATTATCCATAATTAGTTCTTTATCTACAATTGGAAAATCATCGATTTTTACCGTGTCTAAATCCTCTTCAAATATACCTTTTGAATTATATAAACGCCTATAAAATGGAGAGTTATTGTAAGCATATGATATGATTTTTCGTAATCTTTTTTCTTGCAATCGTAAAATTTTTTCCCGTGATTTTTTTTCATTCCATCGGCATTGAAAAAAACTTTTTATTAACGTAAAACCACTCATGCTATCATTTCTTTAACTGGTTCCTTTTAGTGAGAAACAAAAAGACAGATTTATATATTGCGAGATAATCAGGCACTAGAAATAATTAAAAGGGACTCCAATGCCAATAAATCCTTTCATCAATCCTGTGTTTCTCCTTCGCATCGCAAAAAGTTATCTTTCTGATGTAGATAGGATATGGCAAATTAATGAGACACAACTGAAACAATATCAAGACAAGTCACTGAGACAGATGGTAAAATATGCCTATACAGTTCCGCTTTATCATGAAAAATACAAAAAGGCAGGGATCCATCCAAACGACATTCGAAGCATAGATGACATCGGTAAACTTCCCTTTATCACTAAAGATGATCTACGAGAGAATTATCCAAATCGGATTATTCCAAAAGGATTCGATGCCAAACATAATTTTCTGTTGTCAACTTCTGGATCAACAGGGAAACCCGTGTTTATCTATATTGACATATTTTCAGCAATAAAAAGCCTTATTGTATTTGTTCGAAATCTCAAAGTATATGGAGGAAGTTGGCAAAAAACAAAAATAAGTATGGTTATTGATACAACTCCAGGAAGTATAGAACATACCATATTTAGTCAGAGCACGCTTCCTTTTCTAAAAAAATTTATGACGCTTAAAAACTTAAAATACATCGATTTATCAAAACCCCCTGAAGAAATTATAAAAGAAATTGATGATTTTCAACCTCAGCTTCTTGGTTCAGATCCAAATATGCTGCGTAAACTTGCATATTTGAAAAACAATGGACATGGAGAAAACATCTCACCTGACTTTATTTTATCTGGTGGCGCTATGCTTGATAGTTATACAAGAAACTATGTTGAGAATAGTTTTCATGCCAAAATCATGGATGTGTATGGAACTACTGAAGCAGGACCTCTTGCGTTTCAATGTAGTAAAGAAGATCAGTATCATGTTCATTCTGATTTTGTTTTTCTAGAGTTTTTAGATGACCACAACAATCCTGTCCCTTCAGATACTCCCGGTCGACTTGTTGTGACAAAACTCTATGGCAGAGGCACACCAATAATTAGATACAGAGGAATAGAAGATATAATTATACCAACGACAAAAAAGACAAGCTGCAAAATCTCCTCTCAAACAATAAAACAGATTGAAGGAAGATCAGCAGATCTTTTTGTCTTACCAAAAGGAGAACTGTTATCGCCTCTATCTGTTACAGGTATACCTGCAAAAATTATGGAAGAATACCAAACATATAAAATAAAACAATTTCAAATCATTCAACAGAAGATTGATGAAATTGAGATACTGATTGTGATAGATGAAAAACTGAGAAACAAGGGCCCCTCTGTTAAGATGATACTTGAAGAGTTGAAGAAGCGGTTTTCAGAAAAAATCGGACATGGTATACATATAGTGGTACATGAGGTTGCAGAAATTCAAAAAAACGATCGATCAGATTATGTCAAAGTTGTTATTTCAAAGGTGAAACATAACATAAACTAGAAATATTCAATTTTTTAGCTTTTTTTTGATAAAAGTAAAGAATCAATTGACCCAAGATATTCAGAGCAAACGTTGTTTTCAATTAAGAAAAGATCGGTTATATTCTGAGATGCGTTTGATGTTTTATCTTTTTCATCCAAGACTGTGCGAAAGATAATCTTTGTCTTTTTCTGCATGTTTTCTGCTACATAGCGTAATATTTGTTTTTGTGGTCGAATTCCATGGAGAATAAAGATAAAGTTAAAGGTATCAACAGGGTATTTTTGACCATCAGCATGCTCTAAAGTAATTTTATCGTTTAATTGCAGATTTTTTAGATATAACGATGCGTCTTGTAAGGATTTTTGATTTATATCTATCGCTGTAATATTGGCTTTTGTTTTTATTGCAAGAAGTGCAGATGTCGCAGGAAGGGATCCACAGCCCATAACAAGAATTTTGTCTGTTGATGATATCTTTGCCATGTTGATTTCTTTTTCAACAATATCGTCATATAATTTGATATAATTACTTGATATAATCTCAAATTTTAAACCTGCTTTTTCAACAACAATAAAAAAATAATCGAAAAAAAATTTTAACGCGTCTGTTCGAATTTTTGTTCCAATCTGTTTATAGATAATTGTGACAAATAATGAAAAAAATTTTTCAGTTATTCTTTTTCCCATAATTTCTAATCCTGCGTTAAATAACGTTTGTATCTTTAAATTTTGGCATTTTTCATATAAGATTTTCTTCTTGTAACCATCTTTTTATCTGTTTCATTGCTTCTGAATATTTGACTTTTGGTTGATATCCCAATAGTTGTTTTGCCTTCTCTATTGAAATCTTCTTATTGTTGGTGAGAATATTAACTGAAGTTGGTGTTATCGATGGTTCGATCTTAAAAAACATATGCTTCAAAACCTGAAATCTTGCATAAAATAATGCCGTATTTTTTGAATGATCCTTTGTAATCGTTTGTTTTCCAATTAATTTTGCAAGGTCATTAAAGTATGTCCCATAAGTAATTGAATGATCTTCATCAGTTATGTCAAATGATTCACCATTAGCATTATGATTTTGCATTGCAGCTAGTAGGGCATCAAGGAGATTATCAATATATGTATGATGAAATATACCCGTTCCTCCATTAATAAGTGAAATACGATTTGATTTGATTTCCTTTACTGGTCTTAACACCCAGATTGTTGCCCCGGGCCCATAGACATTT
>RCNB010002288.1_pt1 | contig 12923 bp, 13 predicted proteins | sample 2041321 | NCBI WGS metagenome assembly RCNB01 (sample SAMN09708232, study PRJNA481090) | Marine sediment metagenome, whole genome shotgun sequencing project. | reverse complement strand
CTAGGAATTCCTGCAGATGTTTTGCTGACAAAATTGCGCAAGAAGCTCTAATCCCAAGTAAGGTTTGGAAATCCCTCAATATAACTGAAACTATCGAACCTGGAAAAGTTCTGGCTTTAGCTGAAAAGTTGAAAAGACATCCAGCAATAATTGCAGGTCGGATAAGATTTGAACAAAATAATTATAAAATACTATCGCGTTTCATGGGTAATAAAGAGGTTCGAAAACAATTTTCTGATATAACAAATTGGCACTGAATTGCAAATGAGGTTGGACCAAGCTAAGTTGATATTGTCATTTGTAAATTAGTTCTGTTATTATACAGAAACGATATGCTAACTTGGGAGAAGAGATCAATATGAACGACATCGATATGCAAATTCAATGGCAGGAAGGCAGCGGCGAATCCGTAGAAATCGGCTACCTGAATCCTAACGGTCAGCAGTGCTGCGGTCATTGTGGCGTTCCGGGGATCGATCATGGGCAGTATGCGTACAAGACCGAGTGTACCATCTGTGGCTATGTGTATGGAACAAATGGATCCGACATGTACGAAAGGCGATGTCCCGAATGTCAGGAAGGGGCTACGGGGATCAAGTACTGGAGGATTCCCAACAGCTAAGAGCATGCGATCTCAGCAAATCTGCTGCGGGAGAGAAAGAGAGCAATATCCATCATGGCAAAGCAAAGACGAAAACTCACTGCCGCTGAAAAGGCGGAAAAGAAGCGGCGACAGAAGGAGTACATGACCATCTTTATCAACGGGAAACAGAAGCGAGTTAAGCGGCCGCCAACCATTGATGGTATGGATGTAGACGAGTTCATACGGAGGAATGCAGATCCCATCTGGTTACACCAAAATGAGATGTGGGAGTATATGACTGATGACGAGGAATCATGATCTCCCAAAACGGTTGCACTCGGACGGCTAGAAGAGGCGACTTTTTGAAACATCGCAGCTCCAATAAGCATCAGCTGTTTGAAGCATCTCAGCTTTCACCCGCCGCCGGTGAACCGCAGCGTTATCCACAAAATACTTACAAACAAACCAATGAATATATTCTTGACATCTATACGCCATTGGCGTATAATTAAAAAATGAGATGAGACCCCAGTTTTTGCGAAGGAATTACAGAATTTTCTGACTGAAGAAGACTATCATTCTCTTCAATTAGCTTTACTCTTTCGCCCTGAACAAGGAAAGATAATACGAGATTCCGGGGGTCTTCGTAAAATACGATGGGGTACAAAAGGCAGCGGGAAAAGGGGCGGGTGTAGAGTGATCTATTGCTGGGACAAGAAAAGTGAAACTATATACATGTTATTAGTATACCCTAAAAGTAAACAGGAAGATTTAACTAAAGCCCAGATGAAAATTCTTAGTAGATTAGTCAAGGAGGAATTTAAATGAAGAATCAAGATTTTGATAAACTAGTCAAAAGTGTCAAGCAGGCGGGTAAAATAAAAAGGGGTAAGATGAAAGCTAGCAGGGTTTTCAAATTTACTCCTGCTAATATTAAGAAAATTCGTAATAGTCTTGATAAATCGCAATCTGAATTTGCTATGATGATTGGAGTAAGTGTCGCTACACTCCAAAATTGGGAGCAAGGCCGAAGGAGTCCAGAAGGGCCGGCCCAGGCATTACTCAAGATCGCTTCCGAGAATCCAAAAGCTGTAGCAAAAGCTTTAAGTGCTTGATTATTAATTAAATTATTGGATAACAAATCATTCGAGCGGACTGCTTAACCCGTGGTGTAAATTGAAGGATCGAGAATATATAGGACGCAGCCGCTCAATTCTATGTTAGAGAGACCAATAGAATAAAAACTGGTTGATATGACTTGGAATTACCGTGTTGTCGTCAAAGACGGTCAATATAATATCCACGAAGTTTATTACGACGATAAGGGCAAGCCAGAGTTTTTCACAGAAGATCCTGTTGGTCCAAGTGGGGAATCACTTGAAGAATTGGAGAATGATTTAGAATACTTCTCAGAAGCCCTATCTTTACCAGTTCTGAAATATAATGAGTTGGAAAAGACATGCACAGAGAGACGTAGAAAGAAGAACGGATCGAAAAAATCTCCCTAATTTCCAATCCACCTGAATGTAGAGAACGTCCAAAAACTTGCTGCAGAGGTCGACGGCATGATTCAGATGGAAATCGACATCGCAAGAGGAAAATGACTGTGCCCAACAATGTGCTCGACCCGTATTTTCCAAAGGCCGCGGACGGCCTTCGGAAAAACGGTCAGCACTGTCGTTAGATGTAAGAAGGAGGGGACATTGTTCCGATAGTTCCGTCATAGTAGACGACCACAAGAGATTGCTTTGTCATCCACAAAAAACAAACTCCCCGCAATGACACGAGGAGTTCATTTTTTTTTAGCTTTGTGTGATGAGAGGTTACTCACCCTTCATATTCGTATTCGAATTCTCCCCTTTCTTTCATTTTCTTGATCTCTTCTTGTCTTAAGGCATTTTTGAACAGTTTCTCGGTTACGGTGAGTGGGAATTCATCTCTGAATTCGACATATTTTGGCCCCTTTGGAGCGGCGTAAGATGGAAATTTTTCCCGGCAAAACCTGATGATTTCCTCAGCTGTAAGCGTTTTCTCACACCCCGGTTTGGGTTTTATGTAAACTTTTACTCGTTCGCTTCCCGGAGTTTTCGGGTCAGGAATGCCAACCACTGCCGCTATGGCAACATCGGGATGATTAAACAGTTCCTCATCCAGTTCTGTGGAATAGACTTTAAAGCCGGACACATTAATCATGTCTTTGGTCCGGTCTTCAATGTAAAAGTAACCATCTTCGTCCATCCGGGCAATATCATTGGTGCAAAGCCAGCCATCTTCTAATCCACTGCCAGGTGTGGGCCAATAGCCTTTCATTGATTGTGGTCCTCGCAAATATATAATACCAGGCTCACCAAAAGGAACCTCCTCTCCTGTATCCGGATCTATCAATTTGACTTCGGTATCAGGAACCGGAATTCCAAGGCTCAATTTTTCCTCTTTCATAAATCCGGTAATTTTTGAGAATGCTGAAATGTTCAAATGAGTGAGGGGACTGGTTTCGGTCAAGCCATAAGATTCTGATATGGGATTGCCCATCTCTTTCTTAACAGCATCGGCAATAATTTTGGGAAGGGGAGCGGCACATGACATCATCATGGTTTGCATCCGCCCCACTTTGCTGCTCGCCATCCGAAAATATTGTGTGGGAACGCAGGCGACCAGAAACGGACGATGTTCCTGCATGGTTTTTACTAATTTGTCGTTATCTCTGGGATCCGGAACCAGGATGATGCGGAGCCCCCAGTAAAGAGCGAATTCAACCACCCAGTGACCATAGGCATGGAACAGGGGAACCGGGATGAAGATGGAGGTCTTTCCCCTGATGCCAGGTTCCAGCGGTGTCAACATCCAGGGAAGTCCCTGCCGTAAATTAGCCATCCGGTTGAAATGGGTCAGCATGACGCCTTTAGGCAGCCCGGTGGACCCGCCGGTGAAGCAGAGAAAGGCAAGATCTTCTTTGGGATCGATTTCAACCTCTGGTGGATTAGGTTCATGTTCGTCCAGTAATTTCCTGAGTTGTATTGCTCCCGGAATATCTTTTAACTCCGGAGGATTCGCACCGTAATCCTCCCAGGAAGTAACGATGATATTCTTTAACTTGGTTTTATGCTTAATCGCATTGATCATGGGGAGATTGTCTTCAATGCAAATGACCGTTTCGGCACCCGGACTACCAATCTCATGTTCCAGGCCTCGCTCTTTGTGCAGTATACTGCAGGGAATGTGGGTTGCCCCGGCCCTCAATATTCCCATATCGGCAATGATGAATTGCAGGCAATTGGGGATTACGGTTGCCACCATGTCTCCCTTCTTAACTCCCAGTGCTGCAAGGGCAGTTGCCAATCGGTCCACATATTCCTTTAGTTTTTTATAACTGGTTTCTTTTCCAAAGGCGAGACAGGCGGGGCGGGAAGGGAATCTCTCAGCCGAATCATACAAAATTTGGTAAAGCGGAATTTCCGGGTAGGGTTCCAGCGTTTTTTTTAGTGGATAGGGTCCAAATTTGTAACTTTTAAGCCAGGGTTTATCGGCATAGGTCGTTTTACTGATTTCACTCATGTGTGCCAAATTCTCCTTTCTGAAAGTAAGAATTTTCTAGAATTCCTCAATTATTCCCACAGATCTGAAATGACATTTTCTAACCCCAATTCCTTCAGTTTTTCAGGGGAAGGTTTGCCGGTTTTCTTGTCCCATCCTCTTACTTCATAGTAATGATCCAGCAGCATGTCTAATTGATCTACCACATGGCCTTTCGCCGGGCCATCTGGCATGGGTTCTTCCGTTAAGCGTTTGGGAAGGGTATCGTCAGCTCTGGAGAATCCTTCACGCATGTTGAATGCCCTGGAGAGGTTAACGATCCTCTCACCGGTTTTGCGAAAGTCATCTATGTTGAATTCCCAGCCGATGACGGTTGCGATCAAATCAACCCACTCTTTTGCATCCAACATCAATCCCATGAATTTACAGGTTCCGGTTGCATCAAACATGGTCAAGGCATTTTCAAGATCATTTAGCACCTTGGCATCTTTTGGTTTTGGTACAAAAACATCATCAATTTTGCTATCATCAACGATGAGAAAGGGTGTGTCGATGAACGTTGGGCCCTGGATATAGCCCGTCATGTGATCGCCTCCACGACTTGCCACCGCATACCCGAGTCCTGTGATCTTGACGGCCCGGGAGTCATAGGCAGGCAGTTCCAATCCTTTCACCTGCATGGCAAATTTCTCTGATCCTTTGCCCAGTTTCTCAGCAGCTCTCTTTGTCCCTTCACCCAACAAATCTCCAATCCCTTCTCTTTTACCTATTTTTTCTGTAAGTTCAACCAGGATATCTGGATCCCCAAATTTGATTTCAAGACCTCCGGTATCCTCTTTGGTCAGGATACCCTTCTCATAGCATTCCATGGCAAAGGCAATCACACTTCCAGTGGATATGGTGTCAATGCCATATTCATTACAGAGAAAGTTCGCCATGGTGATGGCATTGAGGTCATCCACGTCGGTTGCGGATCCCAGAAGAACGACTGACTCATATTCTGGCCCTTCTCCTTCTTTACCTGCCCATTTACCGGTTTTTATTTTAGATACTCTTCCACAGGCTATGGGACAGGCAAAACAGGCGACCCTGTCTTTGAGTACGTTTTCAGTCAGTGCCGGCCCGTTTATTTTATCTTCATGATCAAACATTCCACGTTGCCAGTTTCTTGTGGGAAGGCCGCCCCTGACGTTCACCATATCCAGCAGGAGATTTGTTCCGTGAGTCTCAAGGCCTACTTTTAACATGGAGTCCCTAATGAGGTCGTATTGTTTTTTTGCCACATCCCTGAATTGGTCGGGTTTGGCGATCTCAATTTTTTTCGTTCCTCTTGCGGCGATGGCCTTCAGATTCTTTGACCCCATCACTGCTCCCAGACCGCATCTTCCTGCCGCTCGATGAATGTCGTTCATCACACATGCGAGTCTCACCAGTTTCTCTCCTGCAGGCCCGATACAGGCAACCTTGAACTGATCGCCTAACTCTTTTTGAATTGCTTCTGTCGTCTCGGGGGTTTTTAGACCCCAGAGGTGACCGGCATCTCTAAGCTCGGCTTTGCCGTCCTCACAGACGAGATACACTGGTTTTGGGGAGATCCCCCGAAAGATGACCCCGTCATAACCTGTCCTCTTGAAATCTGGTGCCCAGAATCCCCCCGAGTTGGCCTGAGCCCAGGTTCCAGTCAAGGGAGATTTGCTCACGACGCTGTATCTGCCAGCACTTGGACAGGGTGTTCCCGTTAAGGGACCGGTCATAAAAATAAGTTCATTCTCCGGACCTAAAGGGTCTGTCCCCTTTTTCACTTCATCATAAAGATATTTTGTTGCTAGTCCACCTCCTCCCAAAAACATCCTGGCTGCACTTTCTGGAATCTCTTCTTCGGAAATGATGGAATCTGTCAAATTTACTCTTAGAATTTTTCCCATAAAGCCGTACATGTTATACCTCCCTGTTTGGTTTAAATGATTTATCTGCTGATTCTGTTTAGAGTGAAGATTGTATTTTGTCAAGGTTTTTTTAAGGATTTCTTAGTACTTGGGCTTCTGCTTATTAGATAACTTAATAAGTAGCTTGAAAAATATATGCATTAGTGTTAAAAGCTGCTTTATTATTATAAAATAATGAGATAGTCAGGCAATAGTAGAAGATTAGATGAAACCTCTTTTCCACTCAAGACTTTTAAATGCTCCTTTTGGAGATCCAGTTTTATACATAGAGATTCTATATAGAAAACAGGCTCTACTTTTTGATATCGGCGATTTAAGTTCCTTGAGAGAAGCAAAGATTCTAAAAGTATCCCATGTGTTTGTAACTCATACTCACATGGATCATTTCTTTGGTTTCGATTATTTGCTTCGGGTCGTCCTGGGTAGAGATACAGATATAACCCTCTTCGGTCCTCCGGGAATAATATCTAACGTTGCAGGGAAATTATCCGGTTATACCTGGAATCTGGTAAAGGATTACCCGCTTCAACTAAAGGTATGTGAAGTTCATCCTCAATTCATTCAAAACGCTCTTTTTATTTGTTCTGAGCAATTCCAATGTGAGATGGGAGAAAGAATCCCCTTTGATTGTGTATTAGAAGAAAATCCTCATTTTAGGATAGAGTCAGTCCATTTAGATCACAGGATACCATGTTTGGCCTTCTCACTCTCGGAGCGTTTTCACATCAACATTAATAAAGATAGTTTGATTAAGCTGGGATTTTCAGTGGGGGGGTGGTTGAGGGATCTAAAGGAGCATATCTGGGAAAACAAACCAGAGAGCACTGTAATGACAATTCCTGTAGATAAAGATGGAAAGTCAGAGATGAAAAAAGTATCACTCGGTGATTTAAAAAGAGAGATCGTTAAAATCACACCGGGACAAAAGATTGCCTATGTAGCTGATTGTTGCTATAGTGAAAAAAATGTGGATAGGATAATAAGTTTGGTGGAAGGTGCAGATGTTTTTTTCTGTGAAGCAGCTTTTTTGGAAAAGGATAGTGATAAAGCCAGGGCAAAAGATCACTTGACAGCAAGACAAGCAGGTCTTATTGCCAGAAGAGCTGGAGTTAAGGCATTAAACGTCTTTCATTTTTCTCCGCGGTATGAAGAATGTCCCGAGAGTCTGGATAGGGAAGCTCAGATGGTGTTTAGGGGAGGTTAAATGCTATTTTCGGACGCAGATAAACGCAGATTATTAGGATAAGAATTTAATACTTGAATCGGATGTTAATGTCCAAAGGCCAAATGAATTGAGCTTTGGTATTTGTCATTTTCTTAAATACTTATCTGCGGGTATCTGCGGAAATCTGCGTCCTAAATTTAAATATTAATTATCATTAAGGAGGCAAACAATGAAAGTAGGAGATAAGATTAAATTTGCGTTTGCAAGTGATGAGAAAGAGGGTGTGATAGAGAAGATTTCTCCCAAAAAAGTTTATATGCGTGTTAATTTTCCTCATGATCCCAATAAGCTTGTTACTCGCAGGATTTCTGAACTTGAGTCTAATTCATCAAGCACAAAGAAAAAAAAGAAGGAAAAGAAGGTAAAGAAGGAAAAGAAAATGTAGGTAGAAAAAATTGTAACTTTCCACCGCAGAGACCGCAAAGATCGCAGAGATGATATAAAAGGTTTGACTTAATAAGCTAACTATATGCAACCGGTAGTTATGAACTGTTTGTTTTGTATTTAAACTTATTGAGTGGGAGGTTCAGTCGGTGCTTAAAAAAACTACTCCTGTTTTTATACTGTTTTTTTTATTCCTAAATACCTGCAGCTTGGGATTTCCTGCTAAGGATGTTCAGGTAATTACGGATAGGCAGTATTTTGGAGTTGTGCGCAGATGTTTCCAGGAGGCAAAATCATCTATCAAGATGATGATGTTTGAGGCAAGTTATTATAAAAAATATCCATACAGCCCCAGCAATCTTCTAATAAGAGAATTGATCGCAGCAAAGAAAAGGGGGTTAGATGTTAAAGTTATCCTGGAACAAAGAGAAGGAACAGAAAGAGCAACTTTAAGAAATAAAGAAACAGGTGCTTTGCTGGCTAATGGTGGGGTTGAGGTAGTGTATGACCCTTTGAATATTACTACACACACAAAACTGCTTATTATTGATGGAGAGATAAGTGTCGTAGGCAGTACCAATTGGACTTACAATGCCCTTGACAAAAATCACGAGGTAGCTGTTTTAATACGTTCACCTGAAGTCGCAAATGATCTTCAAAACTATTTTCAGAGCATCTGGAAGACATGCCGGAGTAAGTGAGTTGCTTATGAGTGTTTTTCAAGAATTCTGTAGTTATATAATTGGTGATGAGTTACGAAATGATCCTGGATACTGGTTACTTGATGCTGGATGTTTTAGTTAAAAACCTAATAAGTTGATGTTTGGAATGTCATTGCGAGCCCGAAGGGCGTGGCAATCTCATTTCCGAAGATTGTGGATTCTGTTCAGAGCCTCTTTGATGAGAATGCTTCGTCGCTAAAGCTCCTCGCAATGACATATAGTATGGGCAATTGTGATAAGGGATACTGGATGCTAAATGACTGAGGAAAAACATATAGAAAAATCAAATATCTAGTATCCAGAATCGAGTATCCAGTATCTTGTTTTTTCATTTTATAGGGAGGGAAAGAAGTGACAATCCAGTTCGATCTCTTTGATAACACACAAAATGATATTTTCGGTGCAAAGGAATATCCGCTCTTTAAAGATCATTTGAAGAATTCTAACTGCAAAAGGTGCGTATTGCATGAAGGCAGAAGAAACATAGTGATTGATAGAGGTAATCCTTCATCAAAGCTCATGGTAATTGGTGAAGCTCCTGGGGAAAACGAAGATATTATGGGTAAGGCATTCGTTGGAAAAGCAGGCAAACTGTTAGATGAAATAATGAAAGCTGTTTTGCTCGATACGGAAAAGGATTTATTAATTGCGAATATTGTTAAGTGTAAGCCTCCAGGAAATCGTTCCCCTTTGCGTGAAGAGGTTAGCGCTTGTTTGCCCTATTTGCATAAACAGATTGAGCTCGTTAAACCTAAAGTTATAGTGCTCTTGGGTGCAGTAGCTTTAAAACACATGATTTCCGGAAAAAAAGATTTCTCTATGGCAGATGAAGCAGGTACATGCTTTCGTTCAAAAGATTATCCCGGTGTCCATTTTATGGTGCTCTATCATCCAGCCTACCTTCTCTATGACCCTCGAAAGAAGAAAGACATGTGGGAGCATGTGAAACAGTTAAGAGAAATTTTGGAGGAAAACGCTGCTTCTTAGATTCTAAATTATGAAAGTTGTACAGTGCAAGCTTGTAGAAACAGAAGAGGAGCTGGAAAAGGCATATAGTGTAAGACATGAGATCTTTGTAAAGGAACAGGGACTCTTTGCAGGATCAGACAGGGATGAGTTTGATTCTCGGGCTATTCATATCATAGCTCTTTTGTATGGTGAGGTCATAGGAACCGTAAGAATTTATGAAAGAGAGGAAAATGTGTGGTTTGGAAGCAGGCTTGCCGTACTTAAACCCTTTAGGGGACGGGTAGGAAAAGTATTGATAGAAAAGGCTAAAGAATTGGTTAAGAAGAAAAAGGCTAAAAGGTTCATGGCTTATGTTCAACTGCCTAATATTCCTTTCTTTCGACGTCACTGCTGGAAGTCTGTGGGAGATATTATAGACTATCACGGCACACCTCATCAATTGATGGAGACACAACTGTAAATATTCACCGCAGAGATCGCAGAAACCGCAGAGATAAATAAAGAAGGATATGGTTATTGATTTCACTCAGTAAGCAATTGGTAAAAGTATCTTTGCAGTTTAGCGTACCCCAATTCTTGCGAGATTGCGTCGCTTTACTCGCAATGACGTTCTATCTTTGTCATTGCGAGGAGTCTACTTTAGTGGACAACGAAGCAATCACATTATTTTACTGAATTAACTCAATAGTCATTAAAAGAAGAATTTAACCCGTTTTGAGCAATTAAGTATGGTTAATCTCAGCGTTCTCCGCGCCCTCTGCGGTGAATTAACGTTAGGCTAAAGAAATGATGCTTAAAAGTATTGTTGATGAGATAAGAAGTTATCCTGGGATTACGAGGAAGAGAGACATTGGCCATGTGGTAGATATTCTCAGAAGTACGGATGTGGATGCTTTCTCTCATATTGCTACCGATTTTGGTGAAGATGCAGCAGCTATTAAGTATGATGACCATTATCTACTGCTTGCAGCAGAAGGAATGTGGCCGCAGTTTGTTAAGGCTGAGCCCTATGCTGCTGGTAAAGCAGCTGTAATGGCAAGTGTCAATGATATCTATGCAATGGGAGGTAAGCCTTTGGCTTTAGTCAATGTGCTTTCGGCCTCAAAGGGTGAGGATTGCAACCTGGTTATGGAAGGGATACGAAAGGGCTGCCAGAAGTTTCAGGTTCCTATGGTGGGAGGACATTTAAACCCTGATTCAGAAGAGATTTCGCTATCAGTTTCTATTTTGGGAACTGCTCAAAAACTATTGAAGAGCACTAATGCCCAGGAGGGGCAAAAGATTGTTTTGGCTGTTGATCTTAAAGGTACTGATGGACAGTGCAAGACTGTCATGAGCTGGGATGCTAATTCAGGGAAAACCTCATCATATATTCTGGAGAGGCTGGATATCTTACGCCGTTTAGCAGAAGAAGGTATTTGTCAGACGGCAAAGGATGTAAGTAATGGTGGGATATTAGGTACTATCTCATTGTTGTGTGAGTGTTCTAAGAAAGGGTGTTTGGTTGTGTTGGATAAAGTGCCCAAGCCATCTGGCGTTCATTTGCTTAATTGGCTGAAGTCATTTTTAAGTTATGGGTTTATTCTTTGTGTTGATGAGTGTCATCTTCCTGCATGTCTTGATGCTTTTCATAAAAAGTCCCTCACTGCTGAGGTGATTGGTGAAATACGGGAACAACGACAAATAGTACTGCGTTATGAGAATGATGAAGAAGTCTTATTTGATTTTAATAAGGAATCCATCATAGGAATATAATTTAACAGCTTGGGAATTCCGTTTCTGCCAAATGATGAAATGACCAGATGATATGTTATGATTATCAAAAGATACTGGATGCTGGATAAAATATAAACTGCGTCATTGCGAGGAGGTCGAAGACCGACGAAGCAATCTTTTGAAAGAAGCTCGGGACAGGCTCCACAACCCCATGAGATTGCTTCGCTATCGCTCGCAATGACAGGCTATTGAATGTCAACTTATTTAATTGTTCACTATAGTATGTCCATGTCACTACTTAATGCAAGGCAATCTAAGTGAAGAAAAAAACTTTTTCTTGCGGCTCTCCCCCTTATAAGGTTGAAGCTCAAGTGACATTAATTGGTTCAGATCTTCTGGTGGCTCTCTATGGAGGGAGTAAGCCACACATTGGATCTGTAGCTGTGGCTCTCCCACGGCCCAGCCTTAAAGACAATAAACAGATGAGCTCAACCTCATCTGTTTATAATTTCCTGGGGCACAAGGATTATGTTATAGCTCAAAGAGTTGTTGAACTGCTCTCTTCAAGACTAAACAAAAATGTTGTCGTTGTAGCGGGTATCCATATTGATGGAATAAGTAAAAAAGGGATAGCAAAAGTAATTGAGAACTGTGATAAGCTTGCCCAAAAGATCTGTTTAGTTAACCATTTGTGAGAGGGGGACGAACTTGACACCTTGTTCTTCCAGTATAGGAAGGGTTTTTTCAAGTGCACTAATGGTGGCAGGGTAGGGGTGTCCGATTACAATTGCATTACCACCATTTCTTTTTGCTATATGGGGTATACTCTTCAGTCGTTCCTCGATAGATAGTATCTCTCTGTTGTTGTCAATGAAGAGATTCCGCTGTGCAGTCTTAATACCCATATCCTTAGCGAGTTTATAACCAACCGTGTTTCTGGTAGTACGGCTATCCAGGAAGTAGAGTTTCTTTTCTTTGATTGCCTTCAACACTATCTCCATTTTATCTTTATCCTCAGTAAATTTTGAGCCCATGTGATTACTCACGCCTGAAATGTGGGGGACTGCATTAATATTCCTCTCTAGTTGATCAAGTAGTTGGGTTTTTTTCATGCTGGTCAGCAATGTTCCATAGTTGATTGAATTATTGAAACTGTCCCGGGGTTCAAGAGGCAAATGAAGGATAACTTCTCTGCTTTTTTCATGAGCTTCATTGGCAATCCTTATAGAGTTAGTCTGAAAAGGTAGAATAGAAAAAGTGACGGGGATATTTATTGCAAGGAGTTTTTTAAAGGCTTTGTAGCTCTCTCCCAGATCGTCAATAACGATGGAAACTCGACAATCATCTTCTAATGATAGTTGCTGTTCAGGAGCAAGTGAAGGATGACAAAAAGTCAACTGATGAGTTTTAAATCGTTTAATGCTCACGTTGATTTTTAAGCAGTTATCTTTGTCATGAACAAAGTTCCATTTGAGGTCTTCCGTTTCAAAAAAATTAAACCCTCTGTTGAGGGCATTTTTAACCTGATTGAGATTAATGTCAGGCGGTAGTGTAACAGCAAAGAGACTGTAATGCCATTCTATTTTACCATCCTTCTTTTGCAATTGTTGTAGTGCAATATAATCTTCAGGAATGGAGAGTTGAGACAGTTGATGATTAATGATCTGATCTGTGGCTTGTATTTTTTCAAGCAGGTATTTATTAATGGTTTGGGGAGAAGGAGGGGCTATGAGAGTTTTTAACTCCTGCCTTTTCACGTATACAGCCGTTAGGATAAGCAACGTGCATGAGAATATTATCCCGATTGATTTCCACGGCAGCGATGTTTTAAGTTTTTTAAGATC
>RCNB010001915.1_pt1 | contig 12923 bp, 13 predicted proteins | sample 2041321 | NCBI WGS metagenome assembly RCNB01 (sample SAMN09708232, study PRJNA481090) | Marine sediment metagenome, whole genome shotgun sequencing project. | reverse complement strand
TCAAAGATTTATCCGACATAGTTGTTTTTTAAGACATGTAAAAGTACGGAAAACTTACTATTTTGTGATGTTAAATGGCTAACTTTGTTCAGAATTTTTGAACTGAAAAATGATCTATAAACTTCGTATCATATTAGACACAGAAGAAGACGTAATACGAGAAATTGCGATTAATCAAAGTGATTCTCTTGAAGATTTACACCATGCTACAGTCAGCGCATTTGGTTTTGATGGTACGGAAATGGCATCATTTTATATGTCTGATAATGCTTGGAACGAGGGTGCTGAAATTCCACTTTTTGATATGAGTGAAAATGGCGACGCCGTAACCATGTTACATTTTATAATTTCTGATGTTATTGATAATGAAAAGACGAAACTCATCTATGTATATGATTTCCTCTCGATGTGGTCTTTTTTTATAGAATTAGTCGATATTGTTGAAGATACTAAGCAATATGAACTACCCGCCCTATTATTTACTTTAGGGAACATTCCTTCAGAAGCTCCAGAAAAAGAGTTTACCGCCGAAAATACCCTTGAAAATACTTCAGGAGAAGATCCCGATATTGATGTCGATGAATTCGACTTTGATAATTTTGATGAATTGATGAACTAGCCCTCTTATATATCCTAGGCCACTTCGCTAAGTGATAAAAGGTCATAAATACAAAAAACAAAGTTAAAAGTCGAGTGTTGGAAGTTATTTAGCTAATAAAAATTGCTTGTAAAATGCATCTTTTTCACTATCGTTTTTGGACAAGTTAAAAGCAAAAAATAGTAAATCGCTACTATTTTGTGTTACAAAAAACTATTTTAATCGTCATATTAAACAACAACCAAAAACCCATGTCCTTTGGAAACAATCTTATCCTTACAAAATCTTGACAAAAAATATGGTAAAGTTCATGCCGTAAATAATTTATCATTCGACATTCAAAAAGGTAATGTCTATGGGATTCTGGGTCCTAATGGTAGTGGAAAATCTACTACATTAGGTATCATTTTAAATGTCGTCAATAGAACAAGCGGTGACTTTAGTTGGTTTGATGGTAGTATTAGCACACATGAAGCCTTAAAAAAAGTCGGTGCCATTATTGAGCGTCCAAACTTTTATCCTTACATGACGGCTTCCCAAAATTTAAAACTAATCTGTAAGATCAAAGGAGTATCTTATGATAAGATTGACGAAAAATTAAAACTTGTTAATTTATACGAACGCAGAAATCATAAGTTCAAAACCTATTCGTTAGGTATGAAACAACGTTTGGCAATTGCCTCTGCGCTCTTGAATGACCCAGAAATTCTAATTCTCGATGAGCCTACAAATGGTTTAGACCCTCAAGGAATCCATGAAATTCGTCAAATTATTAAGGAAATTGCGACCAATGGCACTACCATACTGCTAGCTTCACACCTTTTAGATGAAGTTGAAAAAGTGTGTTCACACGTTGTTGTTATTCGAGAAGGTGTAAAACTATATTCGGGTAGAGTGGATGAAATGACTGCTTCAAAAGGTTTATTTGAATTGAAAACGGATACAAATAATGATAAACTAGAAGAAATTCTAGAACAACACTCTGCTATCGCATCAGTTAAAAAAGAGGATGGAAAACTGATTGCAACACTACACGAAGAAATGTCTGCTACTGATATGAATGCTTACCTCTTTAAAAGCGGCATTACACTATCTCATTTAGTAAAACGTATGCCTACATTAGAACAGCAATTTCTTGACCTTACTAACAATAACTAACCACAAAATCAAACTTATATGTTTCGTCTTTTAAACATAGAATTTCATAAATTAAAACATAGTACAGCCAGCAAAGTTTTATCTATTATATATTTTGGCTTGCTAACTTCAATAGCGCTGATTGCAGCCATAAAATTTGATATTGGACCTATTAAATTTCATTTAGCTGATCAGGGTATTTTTAATTTTCCTTACATCTGGCATTTTAATACCTACATCGCTTCGATTCTTAAATTTTTCTTATTGCTTGTCATAGTTTCAATGATGGCTAATGAGTATAGTCATAAAACCTTAAAACAAAACTTGATCGATGGCTTGAGCAAAAAAGAATTTATTTTGTCTAAGTTTTATACTGTTATTGCCTTTGCAGCCGTCTCTACGTTTTTTGTATTCTTAGTCTCTTTAATTTTAGGATATGTCTATTCTGATTACAACGAGTTTAGTATTGTTTTTTCCGATTTAGAATACTTAGTTGCTTTCTTTATAAAGCTTGTTGGGTTTTTCTCATTTGGACTTTTTATGGGCATTTTGGTGAAACGTTCTGCTTTCGCCGTTGGAGGAATTGTAGTCTGGTTTATTGCCGAAAGTATTTTTAAAGGATACTTGTTTTGGCAGTTTAAAAGCAGTGATTTTAGTGAAGTATCAGAGCGTGTCAATAGTGTTATGCGTTTTCTACCCTTAGAAGCAATGTCTAATTTAATTAAAGAACCCTTTACTTCTTTCAATGCTGTAAAAAGTGCTGCGAAACAGATGACTGTAGATTTATCAAAGAACGTCGATGTTCAATTTTTTGACATTGCTATTGTTTCATTTTGGACCTTTATTTTTATTTATTTATCGTTTAGATTATTGCAAAAAAGAGATTTGTAAAATTTCGCTAACAAAGATAGTATTCAGACTTAAATTTTGCCCGTATAAAATATAGCACTGATGGGTACAAGTATTGGGTACCAAAACAGATATTGGCGGTATTGATCATAAAAAAGAGCATTGCCTACCAAAACAATGCTCAAAGCCGAACTAGCCCAAATATTATATATGAATATTCAAAAATAGGTGGTTTTAGCTAGGGCAGTGTTAAGCCTACGTTAAAAAAACATTAACTATCTAACCTTTAAAGTAGTAGTGCTAATTAAGAAAAAAACAAACACTTTAACAAAGCAACGGGCCTACCAATCTTCCCATTTTTTATATAAGGATAATTCAAGGATACTTTCGCTGTATTTTTGAGGCGTTAAGACACTATTAAATAAATATTAACTCTAATAAATTCTACATCTAATAATCCTTCACTATTTTTGTGCAATGCAATTCAAACTTCAATCAAATTTTAAGCCTACAGGCGATCAGCCTGAAGCAATTAAGCAATTAGTTGAGGGCATTGCTTCAGAAGAAAACTATCAGACCTTATTAGGTGTTACCGGTTCTGGTAAAACATTTACTGTTGCCAATGTAGTAGAGAGCATTCAACGCCCTACATTGGTATTAGCTCATAATAAAACTTTAGCTGCACAATTATATTCAGAATTCAAGCAATTTTTCCCCGATAACGCTGTAGAATATTTTGTGTCATATTATGACTATTATCAACCTGAAGCCTACATACCTGTAAGCGGATTATATATTGAAAAAGATCTTTCAATTAACGAAGACATTGAACGCTTGCGCTTAAGTACAACTTCATCACTTCTTTCTGGTAGAAGAGATGTTTTAGTGGTCGCTTCAGTGAGCTGCTTGTATGGTATTGGAAATCCAGTAGAGTTTCAAAAAAATGTTATTACTATTGAGGTTGATCAAAAAATTGCTCGAACAAAATTTTTGCATCAGTTAGTCCAAAGTTTATATTCTCGAACAGATTTTGACATAAAAAGTGGCACCTTTAAAGTAAAAGGAGATACCATAACTATTTTTCCGTCATACGGAGATTATGGTTATCGTGTTCATTTTTTTGGAGATGAAATAGAAGAAATCGAAAGTTTTGACATTGTCAATAATCAAGTAATAGAGAAATTTGAAAGCCTTAATATCTATCCTGCAAACCTCTTTGTTACATCACCAGATATATTACAAAATGCCATTCACCTGATTCAAGAAGATCTAGTAAAACAAGTTGATTACTTTAAAGAAATTGGAAAACATTTAGAAGCGAAACGTTTAAAAGAACGTACTGAATTCGACCTTGAAATGATTCGCGAACTCGGGTATTGTAGCGGTATCGAGAACTATTCTCGTTACCTTGACGGAAGGGAGGCAGGTACGCGTCCGTTTTGTCTTTTAGACTATTTTCCTAATGATTATTTAATGGTCATTGACGAAAGTCATGTAACGATTCCGCAAACACATGCTATGTATGGTGGTGATCGTTCTCGTAAAGAGAACTTAGTTGAATTTGGTTTTCGACTCCCGGCTGCTATGGACAATCGTCCGCTAAAATTTGAAGAACTCGAAGCTTTACAAAATCAAGTTATTTATGTGAGTGCTACACCCGCTGATTATGAATTACAGAAAACTGAAGGTGTTTTTGTAGAGCAGGTTATTCGTCCAACTGGTCTCTTAGACCCTGAAATTGAAGTACGACCTAGCCTGAATCAGATTGATGATTTGATTGAAGAAATTCAGATACGTGTAGAAAAAGATGAGCGTACACTTGTGACTACACTTACCAAACGTATGGCAGAAGAACTCACCAAGTATTTAAGTAGAATCGCGATTCGTTGTCGCTATATTCATAGTGATGTTGATACCTTAGAACGTGTAGAGATCATGCAAGATCTTCGCAAAGGTATATTTGATGTATTGATTGGTGTAAACCTCCTACGTGAAGGTCTCGATTTGCCTGAAGTATCTCTTGTGGCCATTCTTGATGCTGACAAAGAAGGTTTTTTACGGAGTCATCGTTCGCTAACACAAACTGTAGGACGGGCTGCAAGAAATATCAATGGTAGAGCTATTTTATACGCAGATAAAATTACTAGGAGTATGCAACTAACAATTGACGAAACAAATCGACGTCGCGAAAAGCAAGTTGAATATAACACAAAACATAATATTACCCCAACACAAATCAAAAAGAGTATCGATGCTAGCTTATCAAAAAGTAATGTGAGCTCTTTTCACTATGACGCGGCGGCCAATTTAGCGGCTGAGCAAGATTTAGAATACCTGCCAAAACCCGAAATTGAAAAACGCATTCGCGAACGTCAAAAATCAATGGAACTAGCAGCGAAAGCCTTGGATTTTATAGCGGCAGCACAGTTTCGTGATGACATAAAGGTTTTAAAAGAACAATTATAAGGTGTTTCAACTGACAAAAAATCAAACAGTTAAAGAGCACCTAAGAATTATCACAAAAGCTGGTACCTCAATAACCAAAAAAGTACCGAAAGCAGATGAATTTGAACTCTTAAACGAAGGCGAGAAAATTTTTGTGTTTATAGATATTTTTGAAAAAGAAATGAAGAATGGTGATTTTGATCAGTTCTTTTTTAATTCTTCAGGACAATTTACCCATGAAATTTTAGCAGCATATGAATCGATTGGAGCTCATAAAACAGCAACTATTATTTATCAAGCCATTTGCCTTTTTTCATGTATTCCCGTACCAAAAAATAGTGTAAATAGAAGATTTTTTTTGAATAATATGCCTGATAAAACACAAGTATTGCTTCGTAATTTAAATGCCAATTTTCGCAATACTAATGAAGATATCCTAGCGATGCTAGTCAATTATATTTATGAGCACCCCAGTCAATTTGATTTCTGAGAGGCGGCAGATAATAAGATAAAGCACCTGTTTAATTCTAGAAAAAACAACGCTGATAAAAAGTAAAATACATTTAATTTTAAAAAATTTACCCATTAAATTATGGTGATGAATTATATCCTTTCTTTATGTTTTGGTTGGCTTTTCACCTATCTTGCGTCGCTTATATTAATGCATGTCCAAGCTACCAAAAGAACATAAATTTATAGATCTTTCTGACTACGGGCGTCCTTTTGCAAGGGTAATTGCCAATACATTGAAAGAAACCTCGGCAACACCTGTTCATGTAACTATCGGTTTTATAATTGCGGGGTTGATTGCCATCGGATGTATTTTGACAAATAATTTTTGGGCAGCTGCATTTTTTCTAATTTTAAAATCTATTCTAGACGCGGCAGATGGTGAGTTGGCAAGACTCAAAAATACACCTTCATATACAGGGCGCTATTTAGACTCTGTCTCAGATATTTTATTGAATTTTCTATTTTTATTGACCATTGCCTATATTACGAATACCAGTTTAATCTATGCTTTTATTGCTTTTTTAGCAATTCAGCTACAAGGCACTTTATATAATTATTATTATGTGATTTTGCGCACAAGGCTTGAAGGCGACACCACAAGTCGTATTTTTGAAAATAAAACGCCAAAAGCACTACCCGGTGAAGATCAAAGTACTGTTAACACCTTATTTAAAATGTATAAATTTTTATATGGAAACTTTGACAAAACGATCTATTTTTTAGATACGAAGGCGGCGAAAGGCAAACCATTCCCTAATTGGTTTATGACCAGTATTTCTATTTTTGGGTTGGGTTTTCAACTACTTATTATAAGTGTGATGCTCGTATTAGGTTGGGCACAGTATATCATTCCGTTTTTCGTAGGTATCTCGGTCTTAATTTTTGTTTTTATAGGCGTGCGTAAGTTATTATAGGAGTAGGCTGACGCGGAATATATTTGCTATGCCTTATATTTCTTATTAGAATTTTGATATTCCTCAATCTAATGATCCATTGATGCAGGTATCGTTCATAAAACAATATTCAAACGACTCTAAATACTTGAAAATTTTACCCCTTACCAATAAAAATGTAACTTCGTAAAAAGACCTTATCGTTATGAAAGCGGCCACAGTAAAAGAGCTTAAAACAGAATTGACGCATCAATCGCAAGCCGAATTGATGGAGTTATGCTTACAACTGTCAAAATTCAAAAAAGAGAACAAAGAGCTCCTCACCTACTTACTATATGAAGCAGAAAATGAAGCGGGTTATATAGAAAGTGTTAAAAATGAAATTGATGAACAATTTGAAATCATTAATACCAGTAGCTATTTCTATATAAAAAAAAGTGTCCGTAAAATATTACGTATGGTTAAAAAATACGTCCGTTATTCGAAACAAAAAGAAACAGAAGTGGAGTTACTATTACATTTTTGTTATGTGTTAAAAACTATGAAACCTGATATTTATCGAAACACTACACTTACCAATATTCTAAATCGACAAATTACACTGATAAAGAAAATAGTTGAGTCCCTTCATGAAGACTTACAGTACGATTACAATTTAGAACTAGAAAAACTGACCTAAAACCATGTTAAAATTTTTCTTCAGCAGTGATACTTAACACTCAATTAATTAAATTTTTTGTATTATCGCGAAACGAAAATTCAAATATATAAAAATGAAAAAAATATTATTTCTTGTAGGTATCTCTGGTGTCTTATTGGCCTGTGGTACTTCTAAGTCAACAACGAGTACAGCAACAGAGGCTGTAAAAACAAAAAAAGAGGTTACGGCTTTTGCAGAAACCATTACCGCTGCTGAATTAAAGGAGGCCTTGTATATCTATGCCTCAGATGATTTTGAAGGAAGAGAAACAGGTGCTCCCGGTCAAAAAAAGGCGATAGAATTTTTGAAAGAACACTATGTATCCTTAGGAATTCCTTCACCAATTGCCGAAAATGATTATTTTCAAGAAGTGCCCTTGGTAAAACAAGCACCTGCAGAAATTACATTCTCAGTAAATAATACAGAATTTAAAGCAATTGATGATTATGTTTCATTGTCGGAAGCCAATAATGGACTTCTAGCAGCGGAAGACATTGTATTTCTAGGTTATGGTATAGAAACTGACAATTACTCAAGTTATAGCGATGTAGATATCAAAGATAAAGTGGTTTTAATAAAAGCTGGTGAACCCAAAAAAGACAGCATCTATACAATTAGTGGTAATACAGATTCTTCACCATGGTCAACCAGAAGTCAATACGGAATGAAACGTAAAATTGCAGCTAACAAAGGGGCAAAGGCTATTTTATTTTATGACGCACAAATATATCCAATGGTAGCTCAAAGTATGGGAGGCGCTAGTGGGAGGATTACTCTAAAAGGTGACCAAACTGATAAAATGCTTTATTTCTTTATAAATAGTAAACTCGCGAAAGCTTTAGTATCAACAATCGATACAGATACAGAAACCAAAAATATCAGCGTCCCTGTAAGCATAAACTATACGAGTAAATCGGTTGATTTAGATTCAGAAAATGTAGCTGCTTTTATTAAGGGGACTGAAAAACCAGATGAAATTATTGTGATTTCAGCGCATTTAGACCATGAAGGTATAAAAGATGGTAAAATTTATAATGGTGCCGATGATGACGGTTCGGGTACTGTTGCTGTCTTAGAAATTGCTGAGGCTTTTAAAAATGCTGCTGATAACGGTCAAGGACCTAAACGTTCTATACTTTTTTTACACGTAACTGGTGAAGAAAAAGGACTCTTAGGTTCTCGATACTATGCTGATATAGATCCAATATTTCCATTAAAAAATACGGTAGTAAACTTGAACATTGATATGATTGGTAGATCAGACCCAAAACGTAAAAGTGATATAAAAAACTATGTATACTTAATAGGAAGTGACAAATTAAGTACCGAATTACACGACATATCAGAAGAAGTTAATAAGAAGTATTGTAACGTCGAATTAGATTATACGTTTAACGATGAAAATGACCCGAATCGTTTTTACTATCGTTCAGATCATTATAACTTTGCTAAAAATAATATTCCAGTCATATTTTATTTTAATGGTACACATGATGACTATCATCAGCCTAGTGATACCCCTGACAAAATTGAATATGATTTACTAGAGAACAGAACGCGTTTAGTATTTCATACGGCTTGGGAGATCGCAAATAGAGACAATAGAATTGTTGTTGATAAAGCTACAGAGCCAACAGAATAATTAATTTTAATCTCAACAAAAACCCAGCCTTTCGCTGGGTTTTTTGTTATATTTAATTCCTTAAATCATCATATGTTATTAAAAAATGAACTGACCCTGATAGAAGAGAATATCAAAGAAGCACATCAATTTAACAATGAAGTTTCTTCAAAAGCCGTTGCTTGGCATTTAGATCATTCTTTAAAAGTGATTCTTCAAGTAAGTACTGTAATTGAAAAATCGGATCCAACATTGTATAAATGGAAATTTAATATCATACGTACTTTTGTGTTTTTAGCTGGTTATTTTCCACGAGGTAAAGGAAAAGCTCCAAAGGGTGTCTTGCCTCCAGAAAAAATCACTCAAGATGAATTATACAGACAGATAGACTTGGCTAAAAATGTATTAAACAATATGGTGAACTTACCCTCTAAAAGTAATTTTACGCATCCCTATTTTGGTGTTTTGAATTTATCGCAAACTCAAAAATTTTTAAAACTACACACCTTGCACCATTTGAAAATTTGCAATGACATTATGAACTAAAAGTTAAAGTTTTCAACAATTATACAATAGCTCTTATTTCTACGTTTTATAAAAGTAACGCATATGTTATTTCAATATAATATGTTATACTTGTGGATGATTGTAGTTCACTACTTCCCTAAAATTAATTAACCGAGCGTAGCGTTTAAAATTTTGCTTGTATGTTCAAGCAAAATAATGTGATATTAATTTTATACAAATTTAGGATGAATTACAAAGTAGAAATTTCAGGTGGTCTATTGGGAATAAAAACAATACTCGAAGGTCAATTAACAACCAAAGACAGTTTACTTCAGAAAGCATTATTGACAGAGAAAATCTTGCTGAATTTAAATCCGAATAATGGCCTTGGTTGTAAATATACCTTTACCATTGAAAAAGGAAGAAGAAATACGCAAGAATATTTTTTTGATGAAACTACACTTAAAGGTAGTTTTAAAGAACTTTTAACGGTTGCGGAAGTCGAGGCCGAAATATATCAGTAACAATTTTTAATTCTTTAATTAAAAAACTAACTTCGCGGGCTCTAAATAGGGTTTTATGAAGTTTTATTTTCTTTTATTTGCTATACTAATTTTAAGCGCTTGTCAAACTAAAAAAGAGCCTATTCAACTAGAAAATTCACAAACGACTTTTTTTGTAGGAACCTACACCGATGGTGAGAGCCAAGGCATTTACAAATTTGCTTTAGACAAAAACGGGATTTTAGAAAAAATTGGTTTAGCCGCCGTAACGGAAAATCCATCTTTTTTAACAAAAAGCACGGATGGTAAATATCTAATTGCCGTTAATGAAATAAGTAATAAAGATACAGTCGGTACAGTTTCTTCCTTTTTAATAGCAAAGGATTCTTTACAATTCATCAATAAAAATTCTTCAGGTGGTGCGCATCCTTGCCATGTCACTATCAATAAAGAAGGTTATATACTCGTGGCCAATTATACGGGTGGTAATACCGGATTATTAAAACTTGACGCTAAGGGAAGGGTAAGTAATTTACTGGATCTCCATCAACACACGGGCGCAGGAGCACATGAACGCCAAGAAGCACCTCATGCACATTCCTCTTGGTTCATTCCAGATAGTGACGAAACAATATCAATTGATTTAGGTACAAACGAATTATGGTTCTCAAGGCTCGATACGACGGTACAAAAATTACAAACAACGAATCAGGAACGGCTCAAAATGGATGCTGGTGCGGGGCCTCGTCATTTAGCTATGCACCCAAATGGGAAATGGATGTATGTTTTGAATGAGTTAAACGGAACAATTTCATTGATTGAAAAAAATAGCGAAGGCCACTTCATTATAAAAAAAACGCAAACTATTTTACCATCAGATTTCAAGGGCTATAATTCAGCTGCTGACATTCATATCTCTTGGAGTGGAAAATTTGTGTATGCCTCTAACAGAGGTCATAACAGCATTGCGATTTTAAAAACAAATGCTCTTGACGGGAGTTTATCACTTATTGGTCATGAAACAAACAATATTGATACGCCTCGAAATTTTTCATTGTCACCTGATGAAAAATATCTATTGGTTGCGAATCAAAATACTAATACTATCGCATCTTTTAAAAGAGATTCTGAAACCGGTTTATTAGAGTTTATAGATGAAATCGAAGTTTCTAAACCTGTTTGCATCTTATTCTAACATAAAAAATCCTGTTTAAAAACAGGATTCATTTATTTTTTATATTCGTTGTACGTTTAATTTCCTTTCTTAAAATCAGCCAAAAATTTTGCTAAACCAATATCCGTCAATGGATGTTTTAACAAACCATCAATAGCACTTAAAGGCCCGGTCATTACATCGGCACCAATTTTTGCACAATCCATAATGTGCATGGTATGACGTATAGATGCAGCCAATATTTGTGTTTCAAAACCGTAATTATCATAAATCAAACGAATTTCTTGAATTAAGCCTAAACCATCAGTAGAAATATCATCTAATCTACCAATAAAGGGTGACATATAAGTAGCGCCTGCTTTTGCAGCCAGCAATGCTTGACCTGCCGAAAACACTAATGTAACATTCGTTTTAATACCTTTTGAGGAAAAATATTTACATGCTTTTATACCGTCTTTAATCATCGGAATTTTTACTACTATCTGAGGATGTAATTTAGCAAGCTCTTCGCCCTCTTTCACCATACCATCAAAATCGGTTGCAATAACCTCGGCACTTACGTCGCCATCAACAATTTCACAGATTTTTTTATAATGACTGATAATATTATCACGGCCCGTAATGCCCTCTTTCGCCATTAATGATGGGTTTGTAGTAACACCATCTAATATACCAAGTGCTTGTGCCTCTCTAATTTGATCTAAATTTGCTGTATCGATAAAAAATTTCATACTCTGTTTTTGATTTTTGACAAATATAATGCTTCTTAAAAGTGTCTATTTAATGATAACGGTAAATTTATCAACATGTTTTACAGAATAGGGTTGTAAACTGTTCAAAATACAAAAGCAATTGGCAGTTGCACTATAGTTTATAATGCTTCATCAATAATTTTTCATAGACTTTGCCTGGAAGTATTCGTTTTAAAACGATTGAAAATTTTTCCATAAAAGTTCCTATTTTATAATGTGTTTTCGGCTTTGAAGTATGAATAATTTTATAAACAGCTTTTGCGATTACTTCAGGAGGCATACCTCCGTCAACATCGGCATCCATTAATGCTAAATTATCGACATACTTTTTCTTATAAGCAGAATTTTCAAAAACTGGAGTGTGATAACGCCCTGCTGCAATATTGGTTGCGAAATCGCCGGGAGCGATACTCGTTACCTCTATATTAAAATTCTTCACTTCCATTCTTAGGGCTTCCGCAATGAGTTCTAAAGCTCCTTTTGTAGCTGAATACATTCCCCGAAAGGGTAACCCCATATAACCCGCTATAGAAGTGACATTAATTATCAATCCTGATTGTTGCTTACGCATCTGCGGCAATACAGCCTTTATAACATCAATAGCACCAAAAAAGTTCGTATCAAATGCATTCCGCATTTCTTGGGTAGGTGTATCTTCTACAGGTCCTGTAATACCGATACCTGCATTATTAATGACCACATCTATCCTATTCTCTATACTGAGAATTGTTGCTATTGCCTTGTTAATAGTGGCAGTATCGGTCACGTCTAGAGCCAACATATAAATACCATCTATTGTATTCGATTTAGGGTTACGACTGGTGCCGTAGACAGTCATCCCTCTTTGAACTAAATATGCAGCAATACTTTTACCAATACCTGAAGAAGCACCCGTAATTAAAACAACTTTAGACATATACAAAGAGATTAGAAAACAAAAGTAACAAAATGTGTAACAAAACTAAGTTTTTAAATACTAATGAAGTGAATTTTAGTAAGTTTTGGAAACAAAAAAAGGCAAGCGACCTACATCACACCGCTACGACCTAATACCTTTGCTGCATTCCTGCCCTGGAGGATTCAAAGGGAGCTGGTTGTGTAGGACTTGCCCGGTGCAAATGTACAACCAATTTCTAATTTTCCTACTGTTTTTAAAGTTTTTTAAATACTAAAAAAAGGATAAAAATTAAGTAGCTAACACTTAAATAATTATATTTGTTCAACCCAAAAA
>RCNB010001910.1_pt1 | contig 12930 bp, 9 predicted proteins | sample 2041321 | NCBI WGS metagenome assembly RCNB01 (sample SAMN09708232, study PRJNA481090) | Marine sediment metagenome, whole genome shotgun sequencing project. | reverse complement strand
GGTGTGTAGATGCTGATGTCGACGGCCTCTTTGAACCGCGCGATTCGTGCGCCGTCCTGCCCCCACTTCGCGAGACCTTCGCGCCACAGGGCGGACACAGCTTCGGCCTGCTCCGTCAGCGAACGGCCCTTTCGTTCGGCTTCCGCGGGGTCGATCCAGGGCTCGAAGTCGCCCGGTTTGAGCTCGGGAAACGTGAGCAGGAGATTGCCAAGGTCGCCCTTGGGGTCGATGCACAGGGCCGGAATGCCATCGATCGCGGCCTCCTCGAGGAGCGTCAGGCACAAGCCGGTCTTCCCGCTGCCGGTCATTCCGACGCAGACGGCATGCGTGGTGAGATCTTTCGAATCGTACAGAACGGGAATCTCGCTCGGCTCGTCGTGGCTGGGCTCGATGCGCCTCCCGAGATAGAGCTTCCCGAGCTTCTCGAAGTCGATCACCGCTTGGGCTCGCCGGCCCTCTTCCGCTGAAGGAGCAGCTTTCTCGCCATCTCGTACTCGAAGAAGCTCACCATGTTCGTATCGAGCACGCGCTGGAACTGATCATTCGCGGCTTTTCGATCACCCGCGATCTCGAGCCGAGAGCCTTCGTAGTAGAGCGCCTCGGTCTCTTCACCGAGACTCGATGCCACGCTGATCAGCCCCGCGTAGTCCAGGTCGCCAGCGCCGAAACTCGCGAGCTTTCCTGACCAATTGGAGCCACCACTGAGACGTCGCAGCAAATCGGTTTGCTCGTCGGAAGGCGGCTGACCAGCCCGGGCAGTGATGAGCTGCATCCAAAGTGTGAAGTAGACCTTCCACTCGGGTGGCAAGCTGATCTGTAGTTGTGATCTACGCCAAACCGACGAGGCGAACTCAAAATCGGGTTTGGACACTACCAAATGCGAGAGGATGGTCGCGTAGACGTCGCGCCACTGCGGGGCGTCGGACATTGCATTCTCGAACGCTTCAACCGCATCTTCCTGCTGGCCCAAGTTGTCGAGAAGAACACCGCGCCGAAGTTCCACCAACGCGGCAGTGGGTCCCTCCACCTGGTCGCGCGCTTCGTTCCACGCCGCCAGCGCGGCCTCGTAGTGCGCGGTCATCTGGCTCGTCTTGCCCATGGCGCGCGAGACGTTCCCCAAATTCTCGAAAATGTCGGCGCGTTGGAGGTCGCTCGCAAGCGTATCGGACGGCGCGAGCGACAGGGCGCGAAGATAGCGCTTCTCCGCCTCTCCGGGACGACCCGTTCGCTCCAAAAGCAGCCCTAGTTGCGACAGGGCGCCCGGATCCTCGTCCGCTTCGATGCTCTTCTCGAAACGCTTCTGGGCCTCTTCGACTCGGCCCGCGTTCATCTCGAGCATCCCGATGAGGAACTCCAGCTCGTTGGGCGCAATCGGCGGCATGGAGTCCGGCCAGCGCTTCTGTCGTTCGGCGAGAATGGTCTCTGCACCCCGTGCAAGCGAGCCCGATCGCTCCGGATGCGGGTCCGCCAAACGGGTCTTGATGAACTCGTCGAGCTGACCGAGTGCTTCGTCGTAGAGCTCGATCATCTCGGGCGCTAGCTCGATTGCGATCACGTACCACGCGGTCGCGTCGGCGAATTCCTCTGAATCGGCTGCGATTCGCGCCATGCAGGTCGGAAAGCGATGGTCTTGGGGAAATCGAAGCATCGCCGACCGGCAAAGCCCCAACGCGACATCGGCCCGCGCCACGCGGTATCCCTCGATGAGCTCGGAGGTCGCCGCCGCGCCTATTTCGTCGTTGGTACCGGCCGTTCGCATCAGGTCGAGGAGACGCAGCTGAAGCTCGCCACCGGCATCCATCGACTCCACCTTCTTGATGGCCGACGCTAGATCCCCGTGCGAAAGATAAACCGCTGCGACGTTCAACGGGGCCAACCTGAGCTGACGCTCGCCGCCGATGCCGAGACGGCGTCGGTTCTCGGCGCTCTCCGTAGCAACCGCCTCGCGCCCTGCGATGTGCAGGCCGGCGAGCGTGTCGAGGACTTCGGGCGCGGGAGTCAAATCCGCGTGGTCGATCCAAACTGAAATGAGGCCGGCGTATTGCTCGGAGACTGTGTCGAGATTGGCGCGCGCTTCGCGTCCCCAGGTTGCGACGGCGTCGTACCGCTCCTGGTACACCTCGTCCCCGGTCAAACGTTCGAGGATGAAGTCTGCCCCGAGAACATACCCCTCGTCGCCAAGCCGTCCGCCACGTTCGGCGATGTGCTTCGCGATGGGTTCAATGGACTTCGGAAGCACGCCAGCGCCGTAGTCCTCAGGGGAGAGGAACACGGTTAGGCGGCTGACCTCGAGAACCACTCCCTCATAGTCCCCGACGTCGGCGAGGTTCTGCGCCTTCTCCACGACCGTCGCGATTAGGCGATCGCGCAGCTTCAACCGCTCCGGGTCGTCGAGCGACATCCGGAGAAAACGTCGTGTTTCGTCTGGATACTCGGCCTGAGGGATCGGCTCCGCCCCCTTGACGCGGGCGCCGGTCGTGGTCGATTTGGAGTGGGCACACGCGACCGTGAGGCTCAGCAACCCAAGAATGAACAGGATACGGATCCTCATGCTGTCCAGCCGCTATAGCAGGGTCCGCCGATCAAAGCAGGTTCATATCTTGCCCAGTCTCCGGGAGTTCGTGTCAGGCTGCGCGTTGCCATGGGCGGATATCTCCGAGCGCTGGTCATCGCGATGGCGATACCGGTCCTGAACACGGCGTTCATGGCCCTGGCTGGCTTCCTGCAGCTGAGGAGCCTCTCGCCGAGCTGGGGTGAGGCGGCCCGTGCGGCGCAGGCGGTCCCGATGAACTCCGCGTTGGTGCCAGCGGCCACCTTCGGAGTCCTCTTCGCGACGGTGTTTCCTCACCAACATAGAGAAGCGAGCTTCCTCGACGCCGTACGCGTTCGACCCCTCATGGGGGAGATCGTGGCTCTGTGCTTCCTTGCAGGCGCGTGCATGCAGCTACCGTTCGCCGAGCTTGGCAACCTCATACAAGAGGTCTGGCCCCTGAGCTTCGACGAGTTGGCACGACGCCACCGACTCATGAACCCGACGACCTGGTCCGGAGGTCTCGCAGCGCTGACCGCCTTCGTTCTGGTGGCGCCCGTCGGTGAAGAGTTGCTGTTTAGAGGATGGCTGCTCCCAGACCTGGAGCATCGGTATGGCGCTCGCCCGGCGCTGATTTGGAGCTCGATACTCTTCGGGGCGGTCCACCTCGACCCCGCGGCGATTGTCTACGCCACGCTCGGTGGGCTCGTTCTCGGAGCGATCGCGTTGCGCACGAAATCAACGCTGGCTAGCATCGCAGTGCACGCCGGAGTCAACGCCATCGCTTTGTTGCTGCCGGCAAGATTGATTCGCATCGAGGGCTTCAACACGCTGAGCCAAGGGGTCGAACACATCAGTTGGTGGCTGCTGTTGCCGTGCATCCTCGGCGCGGCCGGCGCCTTGGCGATCGTGTGGCGGTCATCGTCGCAAGACGACGCTTGAGCGACCGGACCGGCCAGGCGTGGCCCGCCAGACCCACCAGACGCACTAGACCCGTTCGACGTCGATGACGCCCTTCACCTTGGCCACGCCGCGCATGACATCTCGCAATCGATCGATATCCCCTACGCGAAAGTGAAACATATTTTCGGCGCGGCCGTCCTTGGACAGGCAGGACGCCTCGCTGATGCTGATGCCCTTCGAGGAAAACACGGAAGACACCGATGCGAGGATCCCGGCACGATCGTCCGTCATCACGCGAAGAGAGACGGGAAGATCGACGTCGATGTCGTCGGCCCAGCTCACCTGAACACGTCGCTCCAAATCCAGCTCTAAGACGCGAGGACAGCCCCTGCGATGGACCGAAACCCCGCGGCCGCGGGTAATCCAACCGGTGACGGGGTCGCCGGGGACCGGATTGCAACACTGTGCGAACCGCACGAGCATGTTGTCCATCCCCTGAATTCGGATCCCAGCGGCGTCGACATCGCCAGACACGCGCTGCACCGTGCGCTCGATGAACCCGGGGCGCAGACTGTCACGCTCGGTATCTTCGCTTGGAATCACCTCTTCCATTACGGTGGGGAGCGCGAGCTTCCCGATGCCGATTCGGGCGTAGAGCTCCTCGGGGGTGCCGACGCGAAAGTGGGAGAGCACTTCTTTGCTGCGCTTGCTCTTCAAGAAGCGTGAAAGCGACATGTCACTCTTGCGCAGCTCCTTCTCGAGCAGCTCCTTGCCTAGCTTGATCGCGTGTTTCCTCTCCTCGGTACGTAGATAGGCCCGAATGCGCCCGCGGGCACGACTGGTGATCGCAAACTCCAGCCAATCCTTGCTCGGGTGATGATTCTTACTGGTGAGGATCTCGACCACGTCGCCGTTCTGGAGCTTGTGCCGCAGCGGAACGATCGCTCCGTTGACGCGCGCGCCGGAGCATCGATGACCAACCTCGGAGTGAACCGCATACGCGAAGTCGATCGGCGTCGCGCCGCGCGGAATGGTTTTAACGTCGCCTTTGGGGGTGAAGACATACACATCCTCCGGGAAGAGGTCGACCTTCACACTCTCGTAGAACTCCTCCGGGTCGGCTACTTCCTTTTGGAACTCCAAGAGCTGACGAAGCCAGACGAAACGGGCCGCATCCTTCGGATCAATTCCGCCGGTGTGCTCTTTGTACTGCCAGTGGGCCGCGATGCCGTAGTCGGCGGTTCGGTGCATCTCGTGGGTGCGGATCTGGATCTCGACGCGACGACTCGCGGGCCCGATGACCGTCGTGTGGAGCGACTGGTACATGTTGGACTTCGGTAGCGCGATGTAGTCCTTGAAGCGCCCCGGCACCGGCGTCCACTCCGAATGAATCACGCCGAGCGTGGCATAACAGTCAGCCACGCTCTCCGTAATGACTCGGAACGCCACGAAGTCGTGAACTTGTTCGAAGCCAATGCCGCTCGATTTCATCTTGCGGTGAAGCGAGTAGAGATGCTTGCGTCGCCCACTGATCTGCACCGAGAAGCCTCGCGTGAGCAGCATCTTCTTCAGTTTGGCGGTGACATCCGCCATGTAGTTGTCGGTGTTCTTCGCGACGGCTTTGACCTGTTCGTCCAACGCCGCGTACGCCTCGGGCTCGAGATGTTTGAAGCTCAGGTCTTCGAGTTCTGCCTTGAGCCATTGAATCCCGAGGCGTCCGGCGAGCGGCGCATAGATCTCCACCGTCTCGCGCGCGATGCGTTCTTGCGCGGCAGTCGACATGTGCTCGAGCGTCCGCATGTTGTCGAGACGGTCGGCGAGCTTTACCAAGAGCACACGGATGTCGCGCGCCATCGCGACGAGCATCTTCCGGAAGCTCTCGGCCTGCCTGTCTTCACGCGAGGCGAAGTTGACCTTGCCGAGCTTGGTCACACCGTCGACCAGAAACGCGACTTCCTCACCGAACACCGTTTTGATGTCGGGGATGCTAGCTTCGCAATCTTCGACGACGTCGTGGAGTAGCGCGGCGCAGACACTCGAGGCATCGAGTCGCATGTCGGCAATGATGTCCGCGACCGACACCGGATGCGTGAAGTAAGCGTCGCCCGACTTTCTCGTCTGCCCGTCGTGCATGCGCGAGGCATAGACGTAGGCCTTGTTGATCAGATCGGTGTCGGCTCGGGGATGGTATCCCTGCACCTTCTCAAGAATATTGGTGAGGCGGACCATGACAGTGCATTAACGGGGCACACCTCAATTTAACACCGTCTCTATTTGGTGCCAAGGTACTGACCCTCTGAGAATTTGGTAAAAGCCACCAGCATGGCGGACCTGGGATCAAACATAGGGCCATCGTCAACCAGGCGTAGGGTCGCGACGCTGATCGCCGTCATCGGCATGGTCTTCGTCGGCGGTCTGTTGGCTCGGGTCTGGCCTCGCGACGTCGAGATCGCCTACAGCCCGGGCCCGAACGTCACCAATCTCGATGTCGACTACCTACATGAGGGAGAAGCCGTAGCGAGCGTCCGATTCACCCGATCAGAGGGAAAACCCGATACGTTCCGCCACACGGTGCGGCTACAACCCGGCGAGTATGAGGTCCGAATCACCGTGTCCGGACCCGAAAATCGGGGCGTCGACCACTTGAGAAGCCTCGTCGTTCCGTCCGAGGGGCTCATTCGATTCAACCTCAGAGAATCCACCGTCGGGCCAGAATGAACACCGGCACGACGCTGAGAAATCCAGTCGCCTTGGTCACGGCACTGACGGCTAGCGTCGGCATGGCGCTCTGGATGGCCAACCGTGAACCATTCCCGCTGGGTCCGTTGTGGGGCGCATTAATCGTCGTGGTGGCGAGCGTGGCGTGGGTCGCGTGGCTCGTACCGGCGCCGATGGGCCCAGCGAAGGCGTGGACGGACACCGAGTTGGGCCGGCACCCCGACGAGCGCTTTTCACCGGTTTCGTGGCTCGGGGTGGCGCTGGTGGTACTCGGTGTCGGCGCTGGGATCGGAGGGTACGAGGCGCTGCCCATCGCGATCGTTCTGGCGCTGCTGTGCTTGATCCCGCCGGCTCTCCGGCGACCTGGGCTCCTCGTCCTGATCGCGATCGCTTTGATCTACATCCCGCTCCTCGGTACCACCGGCCTCTGGGACCCCTGGGAAACTCACTACGGGGAAGTCGCCCGGGAGATCCTCGCGCGGAACGACTGGATCAGCCTCTGGTGGGCGCAGGACAAGTGGTTCTGGTCGAAACCGGTGCTGCTGTTTTGGATGGAGGCCCTGAGTATGGGGTTCCTCGGGGTCGATTTCATGCCGGACGCGAACCCGGCGAACCCTGAGTGGGCATTGAGGCTTCCGACTCTGCTGATGGCCTTCGCGGCGCTCGGAGCGATCTACGCGACCACGCGTCGCTACTTCGGCACGCGTGCTGGCGTCCTCGCCACGCTGGTGACGGCAACCATGCCGCAGTTCTTTTTCATTTCGCATCAAGCGATCACCGATCTTCCTCTCGTGGCAGCGATCACGATCGCGGTCTGCTGTTTGCTGGTCGCCATGCAAGAGAATCCGGAGCGCGAGGCGACGGTCTTTCGGATCGGACGCTTCAGGTTCGCACTTCAGCATCTGGTGTTGTTCGCGCTCGTCGTGATGATCCTGCCGCAGGCGGTGTACCTGATCTCCCGCAACCTCTCCTGGGTCGAGGGCGCTGGCCTCGTGGCGCATCCCGATCGCTTCCTCCACGGATCGGCGGGCAATCTCGACATCCCAGGCAACCCAAACCCCCGTGACCAGACCCCGAGAGTCCCCGGTCTCGGAGGCCAGCCGTTCGTCCAAGGAATCCTCTGGCTCACCGTCCTTGCCGGGCTCGCGATGCTCCTTCGCAAGGAGCGACGGGTGCGTGCACTCCTGATGTACGGGTTCTATTTTTTCTGCGCTGTCGCATTCATGGCCAAGGGCCTTCCGGGCTTGGCGATCCCGGGCGCGGCCGCCCTCTTCTATCTCATCGCCTCTCGGCGCTGGGCACTGCTCGGACAGGGAGAGCTCCGAGTGGCGACGGGCGTGGTGATCGTGACGGCCGTGAGCCTGCCCTGGTACCTCGCCATGTACGTGCGACACGGACCGGCGTTCACGAACCGGCTACTGATTCACGACCACATCAATCGACTCGCAAGCGGTGTGCACGGCGACACGGGAACCATCGAGTACTTCCTAACTCAGATCGGCTACGCCACGTTCCCTTGGATCGCATTGGTGCCAGCCGCGGCGATGGTTTGCTTCTGGCTCCGGGCGCGGGGGGAGCGCGACGGGCGCGGCGAGATGGTGTTGTTCCTGGCGATGTGGCTCTTGTCTTCGTTCGTGCTCTTCAGCGTGATGGTCACCAAGTACCACCACTACATCCTGCCCACGATCATCCCTGCCGCCATCCTGATCGGCATAGCACTCGCGCAGTGGTGGGGGCCGAGCCGGCCGGTGGCGACTTGGTTTGCAGGCGCGGCGGGGCTGAGCTTCGTGATCGGGTTCGGGTGGCTGGCGGGAGATCTGCGGGGAATCGTCCCGGTGGACGCCATGCACGTCGAAGACTGGGTTCTCCAGCAGGCGCGGCCGATCCAAGCGGACGCCATGATCGGCCTGGGCTCGTTGTTCGCGTGGCTGGCGCGTAGAGACCTCGCCAGCGCCGAAACCACCTTGCCCCCATCTGGCTGGAGCGTGAGCCTCGGCGTGGCGTTGATCGTAGGTGCGTGTTTGGTGGCGTTCGTCGGACGCGATCTGAGTTGGGTCACATCGGCCCGCCCACAGGGCGACGAACGTTTGATCCATTTGTTCGTATACAACTATGGCCGACCCTGGCCGGAGCACCTCGACTACCGCGCGATCCTCAGCGGGTTTGCGATCGCCGCGGTGGTCACAACGACAGTCGCCGCGTTCCGTGGTTGGCGCCCTGTCGCGACGCGGGCACTAGTGGGCGTGGCCGTCTTGTTCTGCGCCTGGGGCCTCAACATCTACATGGTCGATGTCTCCGAACACTGGGGACTCCGTGAACTCGCAAAACGCTACTACGCGGAGAGAGAAGATCCCGAGGAGCCCCTAGTCGCCTGGCAGATGAACTGGAAGGGAGAGAACTTCTACACGGGAAACCGCGTCCACGTCTTCGCAGAGACCGACAACAAGCGGGTGAGCAAGTGGCTGGAGGAGAACGAGGATCGCACAGCCTTCTTCGTGCTCGAGCGCAAACGACTCAAGAGCTTTCGCAAGCTCATCGCGGGGCGTGAGATCCGTGAACTCTCCACCAAACGAGACAACAATAAGTTCTTGCTGGTCGAGCTTGAGATCGAGGCCGAAAAGCGTTTATAATTGCCTCGCTTGTAGGTTTCGGACGTACTGAACACCAAAAACTGGACCGATTTTCAGTACTGAGCGATCATCTCCTTCCAATGCAAAACATCAACGAAAAACAGGCTTGGCGTCTACTGGAGACGCTGTACGAGGTGGGGAAGGCCGACATCGCAGCGACCCCCGGGGTTCTTGCGACCTGGCTGGATGTTCCCGAATCCCATGTTCAGCAACTTCTGGTCGCGCTCGACGCGCAGGGCCTAGTCGATGGACCGCGCTGCCGACTCTCGATGCAGGGATTGGTACTCGCGGTATCCCTCCACGGCGCTCAGAAACTATCGCTTCAATCGGCGGCGGCCTGAGCAGCGAGTTGGCCTCCTCACCGCGCACCTGACCCTGCCTTGACAGGGTGAAGGGCAACCGGTATCTCGGCCCAGTCTTTTCGTGCGGAAGTGGCGGAATTGGCAGACGCGCATGATTCAGGTTCATGTGTCCGCAAGGACGTGGAGGTTCGAGTCCTCTCTTCCGCACCACGATTAGCGTAAACGCCGCGTACTTCTCTACGAGGACTCGTACCTACGGTGTACTCGGGCCGCTTTCGCTCGCTCCGTATTGCGCCTTGAATCTGGCCGCTCCACGGACTGCGTCCGTTCCACTACGCCACATTCCAGTCGCACGCGAGTCCTCTCCACACCGTGTGTTTCGTACGCGGTCCGACGTCCACTCGGACTCGACCTACGCTCTACTCGCTTCGCTTTGCTGGCTCGTAAGATGCGTACGCGGGTAGCAAAGGGAGCCCCCGCAGGTTCGGGGGAACCTGCGGGGGCTTGGGGTACGCGGGCAACGGGCTTCGACCGCGTGTGACTTGGATTGTGATCGCGTTAGGTCGTGCTCACCACACTCGACCAACGCATGAAGCGTGCCAAGCGGGAAATGGTCGAATCGGTGGGTGATGGGCGTCCGCACACCCTGCTGGGCTAGGGCAGGCGCGTCGCGGACCGTGAAGAAAGTGTGTGGCACCACACAGTGGCAACGTGCGTGTCTGTACGGCGATGGACGTTTGGGCGTCGGGGAGTCGCGGGGACGCGGTAGTCGCCCGGACACCCGATTTCGGGGGTGACAGGGACCAATGAGATGCGACGCGGCAGCCGGGATGGGCCCTCGCCTCAACCGCGGTTCGCTTGTGGGGTGGCGCACAAGTGGGGCGGATGGGTGTGTAATGTTTTCATAGAGACCGCATGTTGTTCACAGTCGGTGAGGAAGTGAAGGGACAAAAAATGTGTGATTTCAAAGGTTTGTGACTTCCGCTGTTTCGGTACGGGTGTTGCATTTAGAAGGGGCGTGCTTGGGGAATCTAAAAGGCGTCGGGGCGGGTTCACGCTGGTAGAGCTGATGGTGGTGTTGGCGGTCATGGGGGTTCTCGTGAGTGCGGCGCTGCCCAGCATGGGCGCGGGCCTGGCAGATCGACGGGTGGCCTTGGTGGCTCGCGATGTCGTGTCGCTGTTTCAGCGAGCGCGGTACATGTCGATGGCATACGGCCGTGCACATCGGGTCAACTACCGGAACGACTCTGGGACGGGGCTGAGCAATCAAACGTACGCGTTCGAGACTCTGCGCGGCACCAATGGCGCTTGCTCGCTCTCTACCTTCGAGAACGGGGGCAACATCGAGCTGGATGACCTGGATTGCAGCAACAACTGGCGCTGCGTCGACTATCTCTACGCCGACACCTACGACGCGGATCCCTCGGACAATGACATGATTCGCGTCGACGGATGGCAGGACACATCGTTCTGTTACGAGGCGGGCTCGGCCAACCAAGTGTTTCGCGGCGCGTCCTTGTTCGCGAATTGGCAGGTAGCGGACGCGATGGCCGGATTCGGTTTCCTCGCCTACCGCGAAGTCGACGGCGATGGGGTCGGCGTCGCGCGCAAGGTATTGATTCCACTTGGGACAGGGTCCCCGCGGATACTGCGATGATCGGTCGACGCCAACACCTGAAATCCGGCTTCACCCTCATCGAGGTCATGATCGCGATCGGTATCATGACGGTCGGCTCGCTTGGCATCCTCTCGATGCATCACGCCGTCAGCGGCGCCAACAGGTCCGCCCAGGAAATGAACACAGGGCTTGCGATCACCGAACGATGGATCGAACGCATCGAGCGCGACTCCTTGGCCTGGTCGGCGATCGGACTCAACAGCGGCGAGCTCGCCGGCACCGCTTACCTGGTGGGGCTAGCGGGTACCGCTTCGTCAACGGACTGGTTCAGGCCTGCGCCTTCCGATGGCGATGAGCACTATGCGTTCGACTACTTCGGCAACGACACCGATGTCTCATCGGAGATCAAGTACTGCACCAACCTGCGCCTGTACTGGCTGCGGCAGGGGAGCTCAGCGCGGGTGGACGTGCGTACGTTCTGGTACCGCGCCGGACACCTGGCAGGGACCGCAACGCACCCGAACTGGGTACAGGGCGCCGCCTTCCGTGCGGCGAAATGCGGCGCGGCGGCCGCGGACGGTTGGGGCATGGAATCGGCGCCCAACGTGGATGTGGTGTACGCCTCGACGGTGGTCACATGGCTGAGGAGGGACTAGGCGTGAAGAACAGCGGTTTCACACTCATCGAGATGATGGTCGCCATGGTCGTGGGGCTGACCGCCATCACATCGGTCTACAGCCTGGGCGCGGCGATGAGCCGGCAGTTCTACGAGGAGCAACGCACCGCGATCGCTCAAGGTACCTCGCGCGTGGCGATCATGGAGCTTCGACGAGACATCTCGCGTGCTGGCCTATTTGGCTCTCCCAACGGCACGCTCGAGTCGACTTGCGACGCCACACCCCCGTCGCTCCCGAAACTCGGCGGCAGCACCCTGCCCATGGGCGCCTTTCAATACTACGGGGACGAGGACCTCTCCGTGCTCGACCCCGGCGGACTCAACGCCCCCAACGTACATGCGGACCGACTACGGATTCTGACCAGCCTCTACATGACCGATCAGTTGATGATCCAGTCGTCGAGCACAGCCGGAGACGTCATCGTCCTCGATTCGGGCAACCAAGCGTATCGGCGTACCTTCTCATGGGGTCAGGCGGCTGGACCGTACACGAACGGCAGCCCGACAAAGTATCTAACGGGCGCGCTCGACTGGAACAGCGCCTGGGGCGGCGAGGGCCCGAACTGGAAAGGCATCGCGCAAAAGGGCGCCAGGGCGTTCCAGACCGGGTCGGTCCTGCACATCGAGACACCGGAGGGTCGTCACTTCTTCCGCTCGGTGTTCGGTAAGAAGGGCAACACTCAGAACGAGGTCCGACTCGAGGTGAAACCAGAGCTTCCGGTCGGCACCGCTTGTCTTCCTGGAGCCGCTGAGGGGGCCACGGTTGCGCCTCTTCAGTGGGTCGAATACGCGATCGTCGACCCATTCGACGCGGCGGCAGTCGGTGCGGACTTCATGGACTTCGAGGGGATGTTCTTCATCGACCTCGCCGACACCGCGAGCCCTGCCTTCCAACTCAAAGACGCGGGGACCAGCACCTTCGAAACACCGAACCGCGTCCTGGTTCGTCGCGCGCTCGACTCCAGCGACGGTACGGTCCGGTTGAACTCGACGCAAGTGGTCGCAGAGTTCGTGAGCAACTTCCAGGTGAGCTTCCTGCTCGACACGGCCTCGGGTACCGCGTCGCCCACCATTTCTGCCACGCCGCTCACGGGCTCCTCAGATGAGGGTACAATCAACGACAACCCGCAGCGAGTCCGGTCCGTCATCATCGACCTAGGGATTCGAAGCCCGCTCGAAGAGCCCGGCATTGCCTTCGGCTCGGTGGCCGATGCAGGGACCCGATTCGAGGTCGATGACATTCAAACCGGGTCGGCGCGGGTCCGCCATATGCGCATCGAGATCCCGGTGATGAACATCGCGAGGAGAAACCTCCCATGAAGCGTCCTCGTCAACAGGAAGGCGCCGCACTGTTCGTCGTGCTGATGATCATCATGGCGGGGACCGCCAGCGCTGTCTTCGCTGCGAACACCGTGTCGCACGAGGTCAGGGGCGCCGGCTTTGCCCGACAGCAGATGCAGACCCGCTACGCGGCGCGGGCCGGCTTGATCGGCGCGCTCGAGTGGTTCGATATTTTCGGCCCGTCCACCGTGAGGAGCCTCATGTTGACCCCG
>RCNB010001908.1_pt1 | contig 12940 bp, 14 predicted proteins | sample 2041321 | NCBI WGS metagenome assembly RCNB01 (sample SAMN09708232, study PRJNA481090) | Marine sediment metagenome, whole genome shotgun sequencing project. | reverse complement strand
TCGAAAACTGGGACGGAAGGCGAGAACCTCTGGGGTATGCGCTTGAAGAAGCGACAGGTTTTCCGGAGGTGCGGCGTATGGGTCGCCTGGGCTCCGATCTGACTGGTTTCATGCAGCGCAGCAAAAAAGCGGCCTTTCTGGGTCCGATTGTCAGCGCGACGTCTCCTGTGCCGTCCGCACTAGCCATGCTGCAGGCCGGCCAGTCACGTGTACCGGGAACCTCGCTTACGAACATGGCCGACGTGATTCCAGAAATGCGGCGCGTCAAGAACGACTACGAAATCGAACGTATTCAAAAGGCCGTCGACATCACGGGCAAAGGCCTGGTCGCTGCTATGCAGTCGGTACGACCCGGGCTACAGGAATTCCAATTGCAATCCATTGTCGATCACACCTACGAAATGGAGGGCGCGCAGTTCCTGGGGTTCTCGACCATTCTTGCGTGGGGGCCGAACACGACCGTTTTGCATTACACGAAGAACGATCAGCGGATTCAGGATTCGGGGCTTGTTCTGATCGACACGGGCGCGGCCTGGGAGCATTACAGTGCTGACGTGACGCGAACGATGCCAGTAAGCGGCAAGTTTTCGGAGCGCGAAAAGGAACTCTACGAACTGGTACTAAAGGCGTCTGATGCGGCGATAAAGAAAGTGCGTGTCGGGGCGGATAACTTCAACGATGTCCACATGACGGCCAAGGACATTCTCGACGAAGCAGGCTATGGAGAGTATTTCATCCACGGAACCGGTCATTTTCTGGGGCTGGACGTGCACGATGCGGGTAACTACGACTTGCCTCTAAAGGCCGGTGTCGTTGTGACCGTAGAGCCGGGTATCTACATACCGGAAGAGGGCATCGGTATTCGAATCGAGGATGTCGTGCTGGTGACCAAAGACGGCCCAGTTGTACTTTCGCGTCACATTCCCCGAACCATTGAGGAAATCGAGAACACGATGGCCAGGTAGTGAGGCACCGGCTACCAGTGGCCGACGCTCTCCATCGATGCCCACGGTTCTTGCGGTGGCAATGATTCACCGGATTGAATTAGCTCGATCGAAATATTGTCCGGCGATCGGACGAATGCCATATGACCATCGCGCGGTGGCCGGTTGATTGTTACACCGGCATCCATGAGTTGTTGGCAGCGCTCATAAATGTTGTCGACATGATAGGCGAGGTGGCCAAAGTTGCGGCCTTCGCCGTATTCCTCGGGGTCCCAGTTGTAGGTGAGTTCTACTTGCGCTTCTTCATCGCCGGGTGCGGCAAGAAAAACCAGCGTAAATCGGCCCTGCTCGCTCTCGTGACGCCGGATCTCAGCCAGTCCAAGCTTGTCGCAGTAAAAATCGAGTGAGGCATCAATGTCAGTGACGCGCACCATGGTGTGCAGGTATTTCATCGCAGGGCTCCGAAGTTGGACTCGTATACGGTTTGAATTCACAATGGTTGACGATATTACGCACTGGCAGTCGCTGTGAACAACATTCGCACCATTACAATTGATCTTGACGATACGCTCTGGGCGATACATCCGGTGATCAAGCGTGCCGAGCAGCGATTGTACGAATGGCTCGGCGAGAATTATCCACGCATTACTGAGATGTACGAACCATCGGACCTGCGAGAGATTCGATCCGAGATCGTCGTGGAATTCGCAGATCGCGCGCATGACCTGACTTTTCTCCGTCATACGGTTCTCAGCCGGATCGGCGCAGCCGCAGGATACAGGACGGACTTTACTGACGCAGCATTCAAAGTCTTTGACGAAGTTCGTAATGACGTCGAGCTATTTCCCGAAGTTGTTCCAGCCCTTGAAGTGTTGGCAAGTCACTTTCAAGTTGTTGCGGTGACCAATGGCAATGCGAATCTCGAGACCATAGGTATTCGACATTTGTTTGATGACGTCGTGACCGCAGCGATGGCCGGGGCGGCAAAGCCAGCGCCGGCCGTTTTCGAAATGGCTGTGAAAGTCGGCGGTTCGAGCAAAGCACAAACCTTGCACGTTGGAGATCATCCGCATTACGACGTTGATGGTGCACGAGCGGTGGGACTTCGCACTGCCTGGGTCAATCGCACGGCCGAAGTCTGGCCCGACGAATTCGAGGCGCCCGACATTGAGGTCGTCCACGTCGGTGAATTGCCCAGTCTGCTCGGCGTCGCATAAGACATGGCAGGCCCGATCATTATTTACATACCGGGTTTGCTGGCAAAGCCTGCGCCCGAGAAGCATCGCGATGCACTGTTGCGTTGCCTGCTGGCGGGTCTGCGTCGGGTTGATGCACCGGTGGCGGATGCGATTGCGGCAAGCCCGAGAAATTTCGACATCGTCTCGTGGACCTACGATTTCTACGGCGCGCATCGCGACATAGAAATTGACCGTGCGGCGATTGACGCCGTCATTGAACAGGCCGAGGCGAGCGAAAAAGATATCGCCGAAGCGACGGCCTGGTCGCGGCGGCTAACACGATGGATCTATCATCTGGGTGATGTGCTGCCGTTTCTGATTCCGCATCTCGCTACAGAACGAATGGAAGTGCATCTACGCGACTTACGACGTTACGAACGCAACCGCAAAGGCATTGCTGATCGCGTGCGGCAGATGCTCAAGGTTGCGTTGTTGGCGGCTTCGGGCGAAGAGCGTCCGATTCTGCTCATAGGGCACAGCATGGGGTCAATTATTTCCTACGACTCGTTATGGGAGCTTAGCCACAATCACGGCAACCCGGTCGAGATCGACCTGTTTCTGACGATGGGCAGCCCGCTTGGACAGCGATTCATGCAGCGAAAAATCAAAGGCCACGACAAAGCCGGGGAGGATCGCTATCCCGGTAATATTCGTCGCTGGAAGAACCTCACGGCGGTCGGCGATCTCACAGCAATCGATCCATGGCTTGCCAATGATTTTGGCGAAATGCTGGCTTTAGGTCTGGTCGATGAAATCGATGATGAGGAAGTGTTTAACTACTTTCGACTCGAGGGCAAGCTCAATGTGCACGCTGAGTACGGCTATCTTGCCAATGAAAAAACCGCGCTCACCATCTCGAAATGGTGGCGCGGTCATGATTCAGGTTTAGCGAAAAAAGACTAGCTGGGATCGATGTTCGGCTTGATGACGATATCGATGCGCCGATTACGCGCGCGCCCGGCTTCAGTTTCGTTGCTGGAAACAGGTCGGGTTTCGCCATATCCGGTCGCGATGAGTCGATACGTTGGAATCCGCATCGCGTTAATCATGTACTGCTGCACTGACTCAGCACGTTCTTGCGAGAGTTTCTGATTGGAGTCATCGCCCCCGTAAGCATCGGTGTGACCTTCAATAGTCAGCTCACTACGTGGGAACACGTCAATGGCCTTTTCGACTTTCCCAAGAAGATCGAAATTCTCCGGTTTGATTTGTGCATCGCCACTGTCGAACGCCAGCCCAACCATTCGTAGAATAATGGTATCGCCTTCACGAAACACTCTGGCTTCGAAGGACGAGAACATTTTTTCAACCTGCTCGAACTGCTGTTTTACACGAGCTTGCGCCTCGAGACGCTGAATCAGCGCTGCGCGCTCTTCGGTCGCGCCGCCAAGGCGTTCGTCCAAAGTACGCATTTCCTCTTCCATGTCGGCAAGGCGCACTTCGTTTTCGGCTTTTTCCTGCTGCAAGGCCTGAAGTTCGTTCCCTTGTTGCTCGAAGTAGGCGACGAGTTCGGCCAACAACCGGTCAGGCCCCTCCTGCATGTCCGGCACAACGTCCGCGACACCAGCGACAGCGCGCATGGGTTGCTCCCAATTGAGCACAAGCTGCTCAGGTGTCAGATCCTTGTCTCTAACCTGACGCACGATCTCGGACAGATATAAAGCGTGTTTGGCCTCGTAATTTGCCTGAATCGCGAGGCTGCGTGGTCGGTCGGTATCGTAGCGGTTCTCGTTCAGCTCGCGCTCAGCCTCGGCCAGCAATCGTTTGGCCTTGCCCAGTGTAATGGGTGCGTACCTGCCAACACGTGCTCGGTCGGCGTCCGCGAGCAGGCGGCGAGTCTCGCTGAGGTACTGTGCTTTGATCGCGACGAGTTCTGCTTCACGATACAAGTTGATCGATTCGTTCTCGCGGCGTTTCGCATTCTTAAGATCGCCGCGCTCCATAAGCTGGATCGCTCTCAGGAATTTTTGCTGCGCGTCGCTCCAAAGTTCCGGCGCGAGTGTCGGCGCTAACGCGTTGGCACCGTCCTGGCGGCTCTTAATGGCCTGAGCAAGAGCGGTCTTTGCGAGTTCTGCTGCCTGAGCCGACGTTCTGAAAAACCGGACGGCGTCCGCCGCGTTTGAGCGCACATACTCAATATTCTTGCCACGCTGCAGATAGTCCTCGGCGCTGCGATATTCCCGCATGCCGCTTTCATAGCTTTTAGGCGCATAGACTTCGGCTTCTACGACATCCGCCGCCGCCTTGGCTGCGTCCGCATCTTTGAAGAAGGTCTTTCTGAGTTCGTCTTGCGCAAACCCATTCCCTGCAGCAAGCAGGGCAATGCCCACTATGACGAATTTCACTATTTCGGTCTTGCCTAGTCCGTATTTCGCGACCATTGATTCAGTTCCCGTGATGTTTGGTCTAAAGGGGTTTAATCGGGCGCTGGCCCAATAGCTGACGATGTTACATATGCCGATCGCTCAATTCTGTGCACCGCGTCGCCTACGGTCAAATTTTACGCCAAAAACAGCGGGAATGTGACTTATGTCAAATTTCTCCGAATTATCGCATCGTGACAGGCGAATTGTGCTCTGGCTCACAGTCAACGCCGACGTTGCGAGGTAGATTAATTGCATGTCCGCGAAGTACTACACGCAGTTCATATTGACCGACACAGCGTACCGTGACGGCAATGAGTTCTGCGGGGTTGTCGAACTCAACAGCCCGATGGAGCCAAGCTCTGATTCGCGTGACATCGAAGCCATTCTGGCCCACAACTTTGACCTGCAGCTAAACGCTGTGAAATTGGTCAGCTGGTCGAGACTGCACTGATTTAACTGGCGTCTGTTAACGATTTCCCCCTGATTCTCCCGGCTTCGGCCGGGATTTTTTTGTCTGCCATATGTGCGACAATGCGTGCCCCTTGAATCACGGCTTCCCGGCCCAAGTTTCAGACTTCTGCATGAACAAAGACGACAAAACATTCCGCGGCATTCCGATTGTCCAAAATGATCAGGCTCAGGGCGACCCGGTCAGAAGCGGGCAGAAATATCAGACTGATGCTGGCTTTTCGGCGGTCAAGAACGGCCAGAAGAATCGTCGCGACACCGAACCGCTGGTACACGGCGACAAGCCGAAATGGCTGCGGGCAAAGATGCCATCGGGATCGGGTTATTCGGGTACTCGTAAGATCGTTCACGAACACCGCCTGAGCACCGTCTGTGAAGAATCGATGTGCCCGAACATCGGTGAATGCTGGAATGCCGGTACGGCGACGATCATGGTCATGGGGTCCGTTTGCACTCGCGCCTGTCGCTTCTGTGCCGTCGACACGGGTAATCCAAAGGGCTGGCTCGATCTTGAGGAACCTCTGAATTCGGCGAAAGCGGTCGAGCTTATGGGACTCGAGTATGTCGTTATCACATCGGTCGACCGGGATGACCTGCCCGATGGCGGTGCATCTCATTACGCCGCCTGCGTCCAGGAAATCAAGAAGCTGAATCCGAACACCGCGGTCGAAGCGCTAACGCCAGACTTCAATGGCGTACGTGAGCATGTCGAGCTGGTCGTTGATTCCGGACTTGAGGTATTCGCACAGAACGTCGAAACGGTAAAGCGGCTTACACATCCGGTGCGTGACCCGCGTGCAAGCTATGAACAAACGATTGAAGTGTTGCGTCACGCAAAAGCACATCGCCCCGACGTCCTGACCAAGACCAGCTTGATGCTGGGCCTTGGTGAACGTGACAACGAAATCATGCAGACGATGGTCGATCTTCGTGCGGCTAATGTGGATATTTTGACTCTAGGTCAGTACTTGCGGCCGACGCCGAATCACCTCGCCGTTGAACGTTACGTGACGCCAGCGGAATTTGAGGCGTATCGCGCCGAGGGTCTGGAAAAAGGTTTCGTCGAAGTGGTAGCCGGGCCGATGGTGCGCTCCAGCTACCGTGCTGAGCAGGTTTTACAGAAAAACAACGTTGGCATCGCAATATGATCGAGTTTCTTGCCGATTACGGTTTATTCCTTTTCAAAGTCATCACTGTCGTTGCAGGGATTGTGGTGATCATCGTCGTCGCGGCTTCCGCAGGACGCAAGGCGTCACACGAGGGTCTGGAGGTCGAAAACCTCAACAAGAAACACGCGTCACTGGCTGAGTCATTACGAAGTGCTGTCTCGAGCAAAGATCAGCGGAAAAAGGCGGCGAAAGAAAAGAAGAAGAAAGACAAAGCGGAAGCCAAAGAAGAGTCCGCCAGGCCGCGAAGTTTTGTCATTGACTTCAAAGGTGACCTGAAAGCCAGCGCGGTACCGTCGCTACGCGAAGAAGTTACCGCAATTCTCGACGTGGCGACAGAACACGACGAGGTCATCGTGCGGCTGGAAAACCACGGCGGCGTGGTTCATGAGCATGGCTTGGCCGCATCGCAGCTTGCGCGCATTCGAGATCACAATATTCCATTGACCGTCTGCGTAGACAAGGTCGCCGCGAGCGGCGGATACCTGATGGCTTGCGTCGCGACGAAAATCTATGTCGCACCGTTCGCGATTCTCGGTTCTATCGGCGTGATCGCTCAAATTCCGAACTTCAATCGTTTACTAGACAATCACGGCGTTGATTTCGAACAAGTGACGGCGGGCAAGTACAAACGATCGGTGACGATGTTCGGTGAGAACACCGACGAAGATCGAGCGAAGTTAAAAGAAGAACTCGAAGATGTGCACGCGTTGTTTAAAGAAGCCGTCGCAAAGTATCGGCCGGACCTGGATCTCGAAAAGGTCGCTACGGGCGAGCACTGGTATGGCACTCGCGCGCTCGATCTTGGGCTCGCCGATGAGATCCTGACCAGCGATGAGTTGTTGGGTGCTAGCGCCGACAAGCGCGATATTTACTCAGTGGCTTACAAGATCAAACAACCGCTGCAGAAACGACTGCTCGGCGGCGTCGATGCGGCCCTGGAAAAGGCCGATGAGGCCGGGTGGCGGCAGAAGTTCGAGTCTCGCCTGCCTCGCTAAAGCGGGGAACTGAGTCGCGTGTTGGCGGTCCAAATATTGGCGAGGTGAAGAGTGCATTGTAGCGCTATAATCCTTCGACAATTCGAGAAGGTTTCTGACGAGGGTCGTGACCATGCATCGTTCCAAATTATTGATTTCTATATTTGTTTTCGCTCTTATCGCGTCGTGCTCAACGTCGCCGACGGGTCGCGGGCAACTCATTTTCAAGTCGGACGCCGAGCTGGAGGCGCAAGCGGCATCGACGTTTAATGCCTACCGTGCCTCGCTTCCATTGGCGACCAACCGAGCCAAAATCGACTTCGTAGCGTGTGTCGCACAGGCGATTGTCGCGGAGCTCAATCCTCCCTACAGCGACATCGAGTGGGAACTGGCGATCTTTGAGCAGAACCAGGTGAATGCCTTCGCAATGCCCGGCGGAAAAATCGGCGTCTACACTGGAATTCTCGAGATCACGGAAAATGAACATCAGCTGGCCGCCGTTATCGGCCACGAAATCGCGCACGTCACGGCGAAACACGTCAACGAACGTGCATCACGAGGTGCTCTTACGGGCATCGGTATTGAGGCTCTGGCCGTCATTATGGGCGGTGGCTATTCCGGCGGCGCGTATACCGCGAGCCAGGCGATGAGTGCTGGCGCCGCATTGGGCCTGCAGTTGCCGATGGGCCGAGGGCAGGAGACGGAAGCGGACATCGTCGGTCTGGAATATATGGCCAAGGCCGGATTCGATCCACGCGCGGCTGTCGATCTTTGGCAGAACATGGCCGCCATGGGCGGCAAGAAACCGCCAGAGCACCTCTCGACTCACCCTGCGAATGAAACGCGTATCGAGAACCTGATTTCGCAATGGCAAAAAACCCTGCCGCTCTACAACCAGGCGCTCGCAGACGGAAAAAAACCCAATTGCAAGAAAGGCTGGTAGTGACGGCCGAATTTAAGGATCATTTTTCTAAAGGCTCGGGCGGTTACGCGCAATACCGGCCGACTTACCCAGCCGACCTTTTTCGTTTTCTTTCTTCGGTCACGGTAGATCACACTTCCGCATGGGATTGTGCGACGGGTAATGGTCAGGCGGCTATAGCACTCACTAACTACTTCTCAAACGTCATAGCGAGTGACGCGAGCCAGTCGCAGATTGACGCCGCTATGGCCCACTCCGAAGTCGACTACCGAGTCGCCCCCGCTGAGGAATCAGGGCTCGAGGATCAGTCTCAGGGCCTCGTCACGGTCGGCCAGGCGCTGCATTGGTTTGATGAGCAGGCATTCATGGCTGAGGCTGCTCGAGTCCTAAAACCTGACGGCGTCCTGGCCGTCTGGTTTTACGAGATTTGCCATGTGAACGCAGAGTGCGACGTCATCGTTGATACGCTGTATCGAGATATCGTTGGCGATTACTGGCCACCGGAACGAGTGACGGTCGAAGCAGGCTACGCAGATGTTGAAATGCCGGGAGAACTGATTACGGTTCCGCCTTTTGAAATGAGCCTGGATTGGAGCGCCAGCGACATGCTCGGATTCTTGAGAACATGGTCGGCCTGCAAGCGCTACGAGTCCGACAAGGGCTCTGACCCAGTGGTGTTGATTGCGGCGCAGCTTGAGGCAGCGTGGGGGCCAAATTCGCGGCGAGTCGTCTGGCCGCTACAGATCAAAGCCAGCCGCGCGAATACACTGCTAGAATAGGCGACTGGTCCTACGGAATAGTCGCTTGTTCAGATATCGCCAAACCCTTTCGCGCACCCTCGTTCTCCTTGCTCTGCTATCGACCTCCGGTTGTGAGACCTTTGACAGCTTTGTCGCCGGAATCGGTAAGAGTGGCGGCCCGGAACGTATTCCTTTTGAGGATCGCCCGCTTCAGGATCCGATCGATAGCAATACGTTCGTTCTGACGTCCGACGACCAAACCGTCGTCGGCGAACCACAAATCGTATTTGCCGGGGCAGACGATACATTTTCCGATCTGGCTAGAACCTACGGTCTCGGCTACGACGATATCGTCGACGCGAACCCCGGAATCGACCCCTGGTTGCCGGGCGAGGGAGCGCCAGTATTGTTGCCGACCCAATACGTACTGCCGAATGCGCCAAAGCGCGGCGTAATTTTGAACATCGCGACCAAGCGTTTGTTCTATTACCCAAAGCCAGAACAAGGTGAGCAACAACAGGTTCTTACTTATCCGATCGGCATCGGCCGCGTCGGTTGGGAGACCCCGCTGGGCGAGACGACGGTTATTGCCAAAGCAAAAAATCCTTCCTGGTGGGTGCCAGCATCTGTTCGCAAAGAGCATGCCGAGATGGGTGATCCGTTACCGTCGATCGTTCCTCCCGGCCCTGATAACCCACTCGGGACGCGTGTGCTCAAACTCAACATGCCCGGGTATTTGATTCATGGCACAAACCAGCCGTATGGCGTTGGCATGCGAGTGAGTCACGGCTGCGTTCGCTTGTATCCTGAAAACATCGAGCTTTTGTATACCCTGGTCGATATTGGTGAAGCTGTGACGATCATGAATGAGCCGTATCAAATGGGCAGTAAAGACGGTGCGCTCTATTTCGAAGCGCACACGCCGCTCGAGGACGATACGGTGCTCGCGGAAGATCGGCTCCAGGCATTGCTGGATGCGCAGCTGGGTGCAGATAGCCAGGCACTTAACGACCATCTGCAACAACACATTGTCACGCTATCGAGTACGCCGAATGGAGTACCGGTCAGTATTGCTCAATACGACGCAGACGAAGTCTTTGCACGGGTTCGCGTCGTTCACAATATTGTCGAACCGGATCCGAGCGAACCCACGCTCGCTGAAGTGCGCGAGATGATGGCCGAAATCGAGGATGAGGTCGATGAAGAGAAATCTCAGTAAACCCTTGATACTTGCGGTTATTCTGTCGCTGTATTCTTCTGTAGGGCACGGTCAGGAGGCGGCTAAAACCGAGGAAGAAATAGAAGAAATCGTCGTGTATGGCGAAAAGTCATTGCTGCTGCTCAAGAAAGAAGTCGTGCGGGCCTCAGAAGTCGTTTTCGAATCATTCAATGCGCTCAATGATGACGACGATTTCGATATTCACTGCTCGGACAGAGTGCCGACCGGCAGCCGGATCGCGAAAGGCAGTTGCAAGCCTGAGTTTGAAAACAGAATTTATCATGAAGCAACGCAACGCCGGCTCGACATGATGGACGGCAATGTTCTGGGCCCAGGGTTCCTTGTCAACAACGCCGAAGTTGAGGGCAAGATGAAGAAGAAGAAAAAGCAAATGGATGCCAAAATGGAAACACTTGCGCGCGAGAATCCGGAATTTGCGAAAGCGATTATTGATTTGTACAAAGCCGAAGTCATTTTTGCCGCCGAGAAGGAAAGACGATGCGAGGGCAGGATTATTTGCAGCAAGAATGCGCCTGACTTGAATCCGAGCCTCGATTCCGGGCAGTGACTTGCTGATGGCAAAGCCAGGCGAAACCGGCATACGCCGGATTATTAGTGCGACGGGATATTCGGCGAAAGGATTTCGCGCGGTATGGAAGCACGAGGCGGCTTTTCGTCAGGAGCTGATGTTGGCCGTGCTGCTCATGCCCGTTGCCATCTGGCTGGGCAGGTCGATTGTTGAGCAGGCATTGCTCATCGGCGTCTGTCTACTGGTCCTGATTGTGGAGTTATTGAATTCAGCGATTGAAACGGCTATCGACCGCATTGACCCCGAGCAGCATGAATTGTCCGGTAGAGCAAAAGACATCGGATCGGCCGCCGTGTTTGTCTCTTTGTTTCTCGTTGTTTTTGTCTGGGTGGCAGTCGCCTGGGAGCGTTTTTTGTGACAATGAAAAAAGAAATTCACTGGAGCTTCTGGGTGATCGGCACCATTGCGCTCATCTGGAACGGCCTGGGTGTCGCAAATTATCTGGTGCAGATGATTGTTGACTCTTCCGATGCTTATCGCGATGTCGAGCGCGCGATTATTGGGAATCGCCCCGCGTGGGCCACCGCAGCATTTGCGATCGCTGTTTTTAGCGGTACGTTAGGAAGCGCTTTATTGCTGCTCAAGAAATCGGTCGCGTTTCACCTGTTTATCGCATCACTAACAGGCGTGATAGTCACAATGATCCATGCGCTTGGCGTCGATATCGATTTTGGACCGGGTGAGATCATCGGCATCATCCTGATGCCGTTGGCGGTTGCCGTATTTCTTATCTGGTATTCGAAATACGCGGAGGGCAAGCACTGGACTCGCTAAAGTTCTGACTCTTGGTAATAGCGCTGAAACTGCTCTGGCAATTTCTGCCGTGAGGGAGCTTGACTCCCGGTCAGTTCGACAGGATTTGAGTTATAGGTGTTCCAAAACAGGCTGGTGTGGTTTGCGCTCGGCCTATCAAGATCGTGTAGCAATGCTGCCATCGCCTTGCCGGTGTAGGTCGTGTCGAGCTTCAAGTTCAGATGTTCCATTGCGAAGTCGACCGCATTCATCGTTACATCATCCACTGCTGCGTAACCGCCGGCATAAAAGTCGTCGCGCCAGACAACGTTGGTCCGGGTCGCGACATTTACGGCAATCGTTGGGTCCAGGCGATTCATGAGCGTCGCTGTCTTCACAGTCAGTTTGTCCAACACATCAACTCTCGCAAATCGGTTGTTTGCAACTCGAACGGCGTGAATTGCGGTGGGTAAATTCGCCAATACGAGGCCTAATGCGAGTCCCGCGACGCTGCCCATTGTGCCGTTGGCGATGTAAATACGATCAGGCGTCTCGAGTTCGCCGGCCTCGATTTGGGCTGCGAGTTCGAGGCCCGCATTTACAAACCCAACAGCGCCCAACCAGCAAGAACCGCCTAACGGGACAACCCATGTTTTTCGCTTCTGCAGGTACTTGCGATAAAGCGCAAGCCGGTCAACTGCGCGGCCCCAACGAACAATTTCTGTACCGAGTTCGAGATGCTTATCCAGAGTCCCGGTGATGTTCGGCGTGTGAGGTTGATGCGCCAGGAAGCAGGTGCAGTCCAGCCCGAACTCCCTCGCGTGAATGGCAGTTGCCAACGCGTGATTCGATCCGACCGCACCGAACGTGGCCACGCGTTTCGCACCACGGTCTTTCGCACGTTGAAAAATATACTCCAGCTTGCGGACTTTGTTGCCGCCATAGATTGGGCTGGTTTGATCATCGTGTTTAACGGTGACGCTTCGCTCGCCCGCCGCGAGATCGATCGTGTGACAGGAAATGGGCGTCGGCAGCGACGCGAACGAGCGCTTTCGAAGATGGTTCGCCAGCGTCGGATACGCTTTTCCGAGGTAATCGGTCATGACAACACACATTAACCAAGTGCATAGATGATCGCGAGTGTTTAGAATACACCCACGCTTATCTGACCAGGTTCGGAGACAAGTTTGTCAGAAGCAGTTGACCACGGTATTACGGTCACAGAAATCGCAGCGATGGATCAGCCCATTAATGTGTGCCCGGAAACCACGGCCGCTTTCGTTGGCCGTGCGCTTCGTGGACCCTTGAATTCACCGGTTCTGGTTTCGAACTTTGCGGAGTTTCGACGTCGATTCGGTGACGTCTGGAATCGTTCGAGCCTCGGGCCGGCCGCGCGTCAGTTTTTTGAACATGGCGGCAAACGTCTTTACGTTGTTCGTGTTGCTAATAATGCGCGGGGCGCGATGTTGTGTTTGCCAGCTAGCGGTTCCGCGCTGGTCCTGCGAGCCGTCGAACCCGGGTCCACAGAATATATACGTGCGGCCGTCGACTATGACGGCATTGATGACGACGACGAGGA
>RCNB010001907.1_pt1 | contig 12943 bp, 9 predicted proteins | sample 2041321 | NCBI WGS metagenome assembly RCNB01 (sample SAMN09708232, study PRJNA481090) | Marine sediment metagenome, whole genome shotgun sequencing project. | reverse complement strand
CTTCTTCAGCAACTTCTTCAGCTGCTTCTTCAGTTGCGGCTTCAACGGGTGCTTCCTCAGCCGCTGGCTCGTCTGCTGGAGCGTCTTTAGATTCAGCCGCCGCTTCATCGGCGCCTTCTTCGGCCTTCTCTTCTTCGGCCTTCTCTTCTTCTGCCTTCTCTTTCTCAGCCGCCTCAGTACGCATGGCAGCCTCCGCAACAGCCTTCGCTTCACGGCGCTGTTGAGCTTCTTTCTCTTTAGCCTTCTCTTCGGCTACGGCGACCGCCATTGGCGATGCCTCCGTGACAGCATCGTCACGAGAGATAACGAGGTGACGCAGAACCGCGTCGTTGAATTTGAATGCAGTCTTGATTTCTTCGACCACGGCAAATTCACACTCCACATTCAGAAGAGCGTAATGGGCTTTATGGATCTTGTTGATCGGGTGTGCCAACTGGCGACGGCCCCAATCTTCTGAACGGTGAACGCTGCCACCTGATTCGGTCACCATACCCTGGTACTTTTCTACCATGGCAGGAACCTGCTCGCTCTGGTCCGGATGGACCAGAAACACGATTTCGTAGTGTCTCATTGTCTTCTCTTTCGGATTAAAGCTGCCCGGCATATCCGGTGCAGCAAGAGGTTAATCCCACCCTTATGAGCGGGAGGCGCATCCTACCTAAGGCTTAGGCCGTGTGCAAGGCCCTTTGACGCCGGATTTCATAGAGGCAAATCCCAGTCGCGACGGACACATTGAGGCTGGAAACAACACCTTCCATGGGCAGGCTCACAAGCGTGTCACAGTGGCCGGCGATACTCTTGCTGAGACCAGTGTGCTCGCGCCCCATTACGAGGGCGATGGAGCCACCCAGATCGGCCTCGTAGAGACTGGAGTCGGCCTGGTCGCTGGTACCGATCGCCCGAACACCGTAGTCGGCAAGCCAGCCCAGGACCCTGTTCAGGTTGCCGACCGTCGCCAGCGGCAGTTGCTCAGCTGCGCCAGCAGCGACCTTGCTAACCGTAGGACTGAGGCCCGCGGCGGCGTGGCGAGGAACGATAACGGCGTCGACGCCTGCCGCGTCCGCCGTACGCAGACAGGCACCCAGATTATGAGGATCCTGCACACCATCAAGCACCAGGAGTAGTACAGGCTTGACGTCAGCCGCCGTGAGGCGCGCCTCGATCATGCTTCGGAGTCCAGCTTCATCCAGCGCTGTGCTGCGCTGAACCTCGGCTATGACGCCCTGATGCCGTGCCTCGCCACTCATTTGCGCCAGCCGCGCCCGATTGGCGGGCTGGATCTCGATCCCATGCCCCTGGGCCGATTTGATTATCGCCTCTACTCTGGGATTTACGCTCTGATACTCCGCGTAGATGCGGCGAACCTCCGACGGGCCCGTCGCCAGCACTTGCTCGACGGCACGCAGGCCGGTGATGTAGCGCGATTTGCTCATTTTCGTCTTTTTCTAGGGCCAGGCCTCGAGCCGGATGTCCGGTTTTTCGACGGTTTGCGCGGTTGTTTTTCGTCACCATCGGTGACCACGGGCCTGAAATCGATCTTGCGGGTCTCCATGTCGACACGTTGCACTCGAATCCGCATCTCAGCGCCGAGGCTGTACGAGTGTCCACTGCGCTCGCCAACCAATCTCTGCGAACCCGCGTCGTATTTATAGTAGTCGTTGGCAAGACTCGTCACATGCACGAGGCCGTCAGTCATCAATTCTGTGATCTGGACGAAAAGACCAAAGTTCGTGACGCCCGTAATGACGCCATCGAATTCCTCCCCAAGATGTCCTTCCATGTACTGGCACTTGAGCCAGGCCTCGACATCGCGCGTCGCCTCCTCCGCTCGTTTCTCGTGGGCAGACGTAATGGCGCCGAGCCGTTCCATCTCCTTCGGTCCGTAGTCGTATTTGCCAGGCTTACCGCCGCGAACGATATGCCGAATTGCACGATGTACGAGGAGATCGGGGTATCGGCGAATCGGCGACGTGAAATGTGCATAGGACTCCAACGCCAAACCAAAGTGTCCGACATTCGCCGGGGAGTACGCGGCATGGGTCAGGGATCGCAACATTGCCATAGTTATCGCCGCGCTATCGGGCCGGTCTTTAACCTGTTCAATCAACTGAGTGAAATGTCGCGGTTCAACATGATCGGGATGCGGCACTTTTAATCCGAGCGAGACGAGATACAAACGCAGATCGTTGAATCGATCGGTATCAGGTTTTGGGTGCACACGATAAAGCCCGGGGATTTTGTGCTGCTTGAGAAACTTCGCTGCCTCGACATTGGCGGCGATCATGCATTCCTCAATAAGGCGATGCGCATCATTGCGAGGTACAACCTCTATTCGGTCGATCTCACCATCATCATTGAGCTTGAACTTCGTTTGTGGAAGATCGATCTCGATAGCGCCACGTCGACTGCGTTGCTTGGCAAATGCCGTGTACAGGTCGTGCAAATCTCGAACAGATCCCTGCAACTCCTTCGGTACGGAACTCTCCGATTCACCGCTCAGGAAATCACCCACCTGGCTGTAAGTGAGCCGCGCCTTGGATTTCATGACGCCTTCAAAGAAGGTCGCCTTTGTGACCTTGCCTGCCGAACTGACGCGCATATCGCAAACCATGCAAAGCCGATCAACTTTCGGGTTCAACGAACAAAGTCCGTTCGACAGTACTTCAGGAAGCATCGGCACGACACGGTCCGGAAAGTACACTGAAGTCCCTCGCACGATGGCCTCTTTGTCCAGTGCGGATCCAACACTGACGTAATGCGCGACGTCCGCAATCGCTACGAGCAGTCGCCAACCGTCTTTCGACTTTTTGCAATAAACGGCGTCATCAAAATCACGCGCGTCCGCACCGTCGATCGTAATCAGATCAACGTCGCGCAATTCAGTTCGGCCTTGTTTCGCTGAATCCGGTACGTCGGTGCCGAAATCTTTCACTTCTTCGCTAACGCTCTTCGGCCACTTGAACGGAATACCGTGTGAGTGAATAGCGATCTCCGTCGCAATCCCTTTTTCGCCCGGAACACCGATAATTGTCGTGATGCGGCCCGTCGCTTGCTCGACATGCGTCGGGAAATCCAGAATTTCGGCGACAACCATGTCACCGTGTTTGGCGTTCGCCACCTCGTCTTTTGGAATCAGAATACGATGCGACAATTTCGCGTTGTCGGGAATCACGATTCCGATACCACGTTCTTTTATGAACTGGCCCGCTACTTCACGTGTGCCGCGTTCCAACACATCAACGAGTTCGCCCTGCGAACGGCCCCGGTGATCATCACCCACGATACGTATCGCTACCCGGTCGCCGTCAAACAGCGAGCGCATCTCTCGGGCAGAAAGAAAGATATCGTCCGGCTCGCCATCATCACGAACAACGAAACCGAAACCATCGCGATGACCGCTGACTTTTCCGGTGACCAGGTCCAGTTTCGCCGTCAGGCAATATTCGCCACGGCGATTCTCGAGGATCTGTCCGGCTCGAACCATGACCTGCAGGCGTTCGATCAGGAGCGATCGCATGCGCTGCCCCTTCAGCCCGTAGGCCTCCATGATCGGTTCTGCCTTTAGCGGTTTGCCAACGTCAGTCAGCATGTCGAGCAGGTCGTTACGGCTCGGAATCGGATGCTTGTAGGACTTCGTTTTTGACGTCTTCTTGGTATCTTCCTTGGTTTTACTAGGGTTCTGTGCCAAGTGATGAAACTCCCGTGGAATTGGCTGGTAATTGATAATTGACAGGCTACGGCCGCTTTGAGTACAGTGCGCCACCCGTTGGACTGCGATTGATTGTACGCGGTTCTGCACCTGCCGAGGTGGCGGAATTGGTAGACGCGCTAGCTTCAGGTGCTAGTGGCCTTATGGTCGTGGAGGTTCAAGTCCTCTTCTCGGCACCAAACATCGAAGGCCTCCTTTCAGGGGGCCTTTTTTGTTGAGATAGATAGCCGCTCAACTTCTGCTGCGATTTCTCAGTTTTCGCCTCGTATGTTTATCAGGACGGCCGTCTGTTTTTGGCATCAGCATCCTGTCCTGACGCAATGCATCAGTTTGAATATTTCGTTGACGAATTGTCTCCTCGCTCTCCTCGAAACAGGCACGTGCCTCGGCAGCTGGACCTCGTCGCGAAGGAATATCGACGACCGTCATCGAGTATGGCAATCGTTCTTTGACTAAATCGATTTGATCGCCGGGCTTTACTTTGGACCCTGGCGTTGCTCGCTCGCCATTGAGCTTTACGTGGCCGCCAGTGACAGCCGCTGTCGATAGAACCCGGGTTTTGAAAAATCGGCTGTAAAAAAGCCAGCGATCAATCCGCAGCGATTCGTTCATCACGCTGCGTCGAAATTTGAGTTTGCACGGCATCGAAAAGCTCTTCGCGAAGACCGGCAAGCTTGAACAACTCGACGACCGTGAAGAATGGCGCAGCAAGGTTTGCCTGAATCGGATGCTTAATGAGAACCGGCATCGACTTTTCTACGGCGTGTCCTATGAACTGGGCCGCGTAGCCACCAAAAAAGCATGCAGCGGCAATGTACCAGCCCGTATTGCCCGGGTACCCCCCCAGTTTGGCCGCAAGAATCGTCAGAAAATAAGCGCCAACCGCGAAAACCAGCGCAAATACCACGTCAAGCGTCAGGTAAAACAACACGAAACCGGCCATGACTATGTGCGCCAGATAGAAGTTAACGTCATTGATTTCGAATCCGACCCAGGTCAACGGAATCAACACACCGAGCATGATCGTCGGGATACCAATCATGTGCACGAAGATATTAAACGGATGCTGATGCGAAGCTGCATAGCCAGTCAGCATCGCCATTAATTTCCCTTCGGTATTCATTCACGCCCCTTCAGTTTGAGGCCAACAATTTAACATGAATCGGCATACTCAAGCTGCAGCGCGCCCGGCGTCCAGGCGATCCTGGCCGTCAAGTTCGGCGAAGAACCGTACAAAGGACTCTTCGCCATCGATATTATTATCGGCTTAGACATAGCCATCATCAGGAGATCATCACAAAACATCCAGAAACAGTCATTTTGTAATCAGTCACTGGCGGGTGTACTTGACTAGATTGGATTCCGAGGCCGCGACACACAGTGGCCGCCGAGAAACGGAGTCAAATCATGAGTATCGCCAACACCCATCTCGCCGTTATTTCTCTGATCCTCACATCCACTGTTGGCTGTGCCGCAACGCCCTACTACGCCCAAGGCGGAATGAAGGACTCCCAGACAATCGCGCCGGCCTTCGACCCGAACTTCAAAGCACAGCGACTGGCGACGAAAGGCGCCCATTTTAGTTGGGTGATGACGCGCTCCATCTATGAAAATCCCGTAAACCGACCGGTGTCGCACTTGACCTCACTGGCCTCTCTCGCCCTGAAGTCGACGGGTGGCATGCTGCGTCGAGTCGCTATCGGTACGGCACAATTACCCGCTCTTACGGGCGATGTTCCGGCGGTGTCCGGTGCCGAACCGATGAATCTGCAGGCCTTCGAAAAACGACTCGACCGAATAACTGGAACCCGAGCGGATACGGGCCGCATTGCGTTTCTCGTTGATGGCGATGAGTATTTTTGTCGCCTGACGAGCGCGATCGAGAATGCAGAAGAGAGTGTCGACATCCGTACTTACATTTTCGATAACGACGACTACGCCGTCGAGGTTGCGGACAAACTGAAGAAACAATCCGAAGACGTTCGAGTTCGAGTCATGTTTGACGGGATCGGCAATATGATCGCAACTCACACAGATTCCGACAACATGCCACTCGAACACAGGGTTCCGCTGTCAATTAGCGCGTATCTGGAGACGAACTCGGACGTGAAGGTCCGAAGTACGACTAACCCGGGGTTCACGAGTGACCACACCAAGACGACAATCATCGACAAGAAGGTCGCCTACGTGGGTGGCATGAACATTGGCCGCGAGTACCGATACAACTGGCACGATCTGATGATGGAAGTGACCGGACCCGTCGTTAATACTCTGCAATACGAATCCGACAAAGCATGGGCGCGAGCCAGTATTTTTGGCGACCTCGCCAATTTTCTTGCTTATGTCAAAGGCAAGAAGAATACCGCCGACGCAGACGGCTATCCGGTGCGAGTATTGCAGACGCGTAACTTCGATTCGGACATCCATAAAGCGCAAATCGCCGCGATTCAGAGTTCGCAAAGTCACATCCTTATCGAAAACCCGTATTTTTCTGATGACCGCACGGTTTACGAACTCGCCAAAGCCCGCCGCCGAGGCGTCGACGTTCGAGTGATTATCCCGTCACGCGGTAATCACGGGGCACTCAATGCCAGTAATAACCTCACGATCAATACGCTACTGAATCACGGTATCCGCGTTTACCGATATCCCGGTATGAGCCACGTAAAAGCGGCCATTTACGATGGTTGGGCGAGCGTTGGCTCCGCCAACTTTGACAAGTTAAGTCTCAAGGTGAACAAAGAACTGAACCTGGCGACCTCCGACCAAACCACTGTTCGTGCGTTGATGCGCCAGGTGTTCATTCCCGACCTGATGATGTCAAAGGAAGTACACCAACCAATTGACGTCACCCTCACGGCAAAAATCGCGGAAATTGCAGTAGACGAACTGCTATAAATGTGACAAAAATACCACCTGGCGTCTGTTCACTTATGGAGGCGGGAATGAGTGAGTTACTACTTGGAGCGCTTCTGGTGCTCACGATCGTTTGGCTGGTTGTCCGCATCCGCGGGAATAAGGCAGCGGAGAAGGCAGAATCCATGCCGAAATCCAGCAACACAGGCAGGTATCATTCTGTCGCCATCAAGTATGCGAAAAATGCGTGTGATGCGGCGAAGGCCATGACAGGCAGACGCTTTCTCGCGACTGCTGCGCCGCGCCTGCCATTGCCCGAATGCAACTATCCAGCGTGCAGCTGCAAGTTCGCGCATTATGACGATCGACGAACCGGAAAAGACCGCCGGAGTCCATTCGCGTCAGGCTCTGCAAGCGGTGCCACGGGAAAACACGGGGCTGAGAGGCGAGAAAGTAGCGATCGAAGAAAAGACTCCGATCGCTACGACTGGTAAAACGAGAATCGCTGGCTAATAGCCCATGTCCGCAACCACGACCTGAAACTGCTGAAGTTCAACCTCTGCTCGAGCACGATAATCGATGAGTTCCTTGATTTCGGCTTCCAGCTGCCCGGCTCGCTCAGACAATTCCTTAAGATCCGCAAGTAACAGTACCCGCTCTTGCATCGTGGTCTCATCGGATATCAGCGCCGCTTCATATTCAGTAACATCTTTGTCGATATTGTCGAGTTCGCGTTCTTTCGAGTAGATTCCCGAATTCGCGTGACTCACATTCGAGCGCAATGTGTGGAGATGGTATCCAGTATTGTACGCATCGAGGAAATCCGCTTCCAGGTCGACACGGCATACGCCGTTGTATTGACCGCCACTAGACCCAACGCTGAATCCGCGACTCGGTTGGCAAAACTGAACCAGACCCCGGTCGCGGCCGGATTGATACGCCGCAAAATCCGGCGTGACACCGTGTTTAGCACAAGCCTTACGATGCTTGGCCAGGCGATCATCTGTATATCCGCGCGAACCATCTTCGTAGCCGATGGCCGACCAGTCACTGGTCATGCACTCGTCACCACTCATGGTTGCACAGCCGTTCAACCCGACGAAAGCCAGGGACAACCAGAGAAAATTCAATTTGTTACTCATTACGCACTCCGTCTAAGCACTCTTCGACAATAATGCTCCCATAGATACACCGACGTGGATGAACCGCAGCTTAAAAAAGCGAAATACGCACGGCTTCGCCCTGTCTCAATGTGATCTGCGTCACATCGTAAGGCCGGTCGCGGAGCTACGCTGGGAGCGAGACACAGACATTCGGATTCGGCAAATGGAACTTGAAGCAATTAGCGGTGCGGCGACCGTCGCGTTGACGAGTACTATCGTCTTCCTGCTTATCGCGAAAACCTGGAATGCCGTTAGTCGAACTATCAGCTCAACACCCAGCTTTTCCGACCGAATTATGCACGAAGCGGCGCAACGCTTTCGTGATGAGCTTGATCGTCTGTCCTGCTCACAATCAACCTATCTCAGTGGCGCACTGGTATTCGTCATGTTGTTTATTGCGGCGTATATCTTGCAGGCGAAGATGCTGTTCTCTGGCTATCCATCCTGGCAGCTATACCTCCAGTTGGGCTTCCTGGTGTTGGTGTCTGGTTTTGCTGCCTACTGCCTTGCGAAAACGGCGCTGGCGCGGCACCGAATCAAGTTCGTTCGCGATGCGAATGTCGCGGTCGGTCATCTACTACAGCAAATGTCCGTCGAAGGGACACGGGTTTTTCATGACGTAGAAACCAGCGCCGGCATCGTCGATCACGTCATTGTCGGGCAAAAAGGTCTGTACGCCATTAACGTCGTAGCTCGACGATCGGGCAAGCGCGCGCATACACGAATCCAGGAGAACACGATCGAGTTTTCCAATAGCAAGGCAACTCAATCGATCGTCGAAATCATCGCCAAGACCACACGATTGCAGAAAGAGTTTCGCGAGTTACTTGGCCACAAAGTTCGAGTGCGCTCGGTTGTCGCCGTACCCGGCTGGGACATCGGTGAACAGTCTAACGAGGATCACCTGCTCGTCAACGAACGAACCATCGCTATGCTGACCGGCTGGAAAGACAACAGCGACTACCTCATGAACGAGGACGTGGCCGCGCTACAGAAGGAACTGATGCAGCGTTGCGCCAGGGGATAAGAACGCGGCGCTACGAGTAATGCTCAAAACTCGACCTGTCAGTAGCTGTTAGGTCGAGTTTTGACTATTTCAGCTAAGCAGCAATACTCTGCGCAGCCTTTTCTAACTGCTGCCTCGCTTCATCAAACTGACCTGCTGCCCTCTTCAGGTATGCCTCAGCCTCTTCGTCATAACCATCCGCTGACGCCGACCAGACCCGATTGATGTAACGCTCGCCCGCAGCAAAATTGCCCATGATGTCGGCATAAGTTTGTAAGCCAAACAAATGAACCATGCTCTCTCGAGCGTCGGCGAATCGACGCAGGTCTTCACGGAGCTTCAAGTCGATTCGATCTCGTAAAACCGCCCCTTGCGTAAGCTCGCCCGTATTCAGATCGTCAAGATCTGCCACGATATTCGAGATTGATTCTCGTAATTCCACACGGTTCAGCTCGAGCACTTCTTCGGAGCGTGCCAGGGCACCAATTTGCATCTTGTAAATCACCAGGCCCACGATTGCGGCGGCAGCCATGGCGCCAAATAATGTCCAATTCACGTTTTGAACGTCGAGTGAAGTAGCGAATGCACCGCCCAGAAATCCGAGCGCAACCATAACGTATCCAAGATTTTTCATAGTCGATCCCTCCGCTACGACGACATGACGATAAAGGCGGCATTACCGACGCCTACAAGCGCCTCACCGACAATCAGGCCGGCGGCAATTGGAATGCCCACCTCCTCACTCCAGGATTTCCCCTTCGTACGATCGGTGATCTCGCGAGCCAGGGTTCCCAGCGAGTAAGTCAGCACGATGTTGAAAGGCAAGTAGAAACCCAAGCCGACCGTGATGCCCAATCCGCCCATCAAGGCCGAAAGTACTCCTCCAAGAATCGCACCCGCTGCGTATTTTTGCGTGGGTACATCGCCGCCCATGATGCCGTCGATGGTGCTGGCCAGAGCTTGCGCTTGAGGCGCGGGTAATTTCTCGCTACCGAGACCATAGCCTTCTGCGTTATGCAGGACGAAAATTACGCCGATCACAACGATTGGACCCAACCACGCCCCCGCAAACTGTCCCATCTGCTGCATACGTGGCGTTGCGCCAACGAGATAGCCGGTCTTCAAGTCCAGCATCAGGTCCGTCGCCTGCGACATCGCGACGCAAGTCGCCGCGCCCACCATAATCGATGCAATAATTGAGCTCTCGCGATCCATGCCCGTGCCGTAGCTGACGATGATCAACAGCGTGATACCGACCAGGGTCATACCGGATAGCGGCGACCAATTCGTTCGCCCGATCGCTTCCGACAGGATAATGCCGGACATCCAGATCCAGATAGTCCCGACTAGCGCCATCGCAATACCACGAAGGAGACCGACCGATTCGACCGACGTTACTGCCATGTAGGTGAGCAAGATGACCGCACCGCCTATTGCGAAGTACAGCAGCTTGATCGGCAGTTCGTCACTCGACGCAGACGACTCAACCTTCGATGCCTTCTGCATGGATCGAACAGCACTTGATATCAACGGAAACGCGAGAATCACGCCCATGATCGCGCCGCCGATCAACATGCCGATACCCATTGGGCGATACAACAGAAGTCGTAGCGGTCCCGGCGTGTTGATTACATCACCATTTGCATCCGACGGGAACATACCCAGCCCGGCCAACAATGGCGAAAGAAACCAATAGGCGACGAATCCACCGATGATAAAAGCGACGCCGCCCCGTCCTGCGATAAAGCCGACACCGATCGTCATCAATGACAAATACCAGATTCCGTTCAGATACTCAGGCATATTAAAAAACGTTCCGACATTCCAGTTGTCGACGCCCGTATTGATAGTCAACACATGTGCACCGGCACTGATCGCCGCCGCGATCAACAGCATGATCGCTTTTCGCACACCGGCACCCGGCGATTTCAAAATCGTCGCTACCGCAACGCCACCCGGATAGGTGAGTCGCTCATAGTCGATCATGTGCTTGCGCAACGGAATGATGAAAGCAATACCGAGATAGGCACCTGCGATACAACCGAAAGTCAGGATGACGGGATCGAATTTATCACCGAATCCGAGCAGGAAAATCGCCGGCACAGAAAACATCATTCCGGATGCCGCGCCGTTCACACCACTTGCGATGGTCTGAACAATATTGTTCTCGATGATGCTCTTGCGTCGGAGTATCCCTCGCAGGATACCGAAGCCGAGGATGGCGGCGAGCTCTGAACCCTCGATAGAAAAACCTAATACTAATGACGCGTAGCCGATAGATCCGGCGAGTATCACGCCGATAAACCAGCCGACGATCAATGAGACCCAGGTCAGTTCAGGATACGGGCGACTAATAGTGGTATCGCTCATGGATAAAATCCCCTTTTCTTGTTTTGCGAGGAGCCTATCACAGCGCTTGCAGGCATGCCGCTAGCTGATCCTTCTCCAGCATTTCGTTGAAGTCATCCGCGAGCGCCTCACAGGCTTTGGTGCAGTCTCGCCACGCTTTGATTCGTTCGCTCGGCGTGTAATTGACAAAATCGCTGCGATCCGGGATTTTTCCATTAGGAAGCCGCGACACGAATTCGGCGGACGGGCTTATTAACACCGTTCGATCGACGTGATCCGGGTGCGGCCGCCGCCAGCCGAGTTTCTTATCAAACCAGCCCGGCACAATTCGATCGTAGAAGTGCGGGTACAGGGTTAGCCGCTCCTCAGCGCTGTGCGGCAGGTCATGGTGGTAATCGATCACTCCGCCATCGCGATAGACACCGGCCGGAGCGCCGTCAATATCGCGCACGCCAGTCAGCACCAGTGGAATCGAACCGGTCGCGACGATAGCATCCTCAAGATTGTCCGGACTGAGTGCGATCTGCTGCAATGGGAAACCGGTCAGGTCGAAGAAGGGTGGCAAGTCTCGAGAGTCAAAAAACAAAGCGCGTTCGAAGAAGAGTCCCAATGTCTTGCGACTCAGCACGTTCATGCCCGCCGCCGTCAATAACCCCAATCCGAGCAACCATCGCGACTCTGAGGCCAGAACATGTCGGCTTCGAACGGCCATCACGTGCGTTCGAAATACAGGGTGATTCAGAATCTCTTCAACACCATCAGCGCCTAAAACAAGATCGATGATCTCGCGGCTCTTTACCGTGATTTCGGGGACGTCCGGCTTCTCACTAAAGCGCTGCTCGATATAGGCAGTTTCGAATCGTTCAATCGCTGCCAGCGGGTCTTTTTGCGCGTAACAAGCGAACCGCCATGAGCCTATTGACGTGCCCAGCAGATGCACTGGCCCTTGGAGTTTGGGCACCAGGTTGCTCAGAATCGCCCTGTCCAGTTGACTTAATACCAGCCATTTCGCACCACCCGAAGCACCCGCAATCGTCCCGATAGACGAGATGTCGAATCCATGGGCTTTGATGGATTTAAGGGCACCGGCGCCCGCTTTGCATGTCAAAGAGACTGATTTCACATTTTTTGGATTTGCAGGGGTCGAAGAACGCTATGAACAGCTATTATAGGGTCTTCTTTGCAGCATCGGCGCCCTCAATGAGACTCCATTTCTTTTTTGCCCTGACGGGCGCATTCGCTTTATCGTTCGTTTCGCCACTATTCGCTGACAGCGATGAGCCACCGCTGTTTGTCGCGGCTGCGGGCGAAGACGTCGGCTCGTGCCAATCCGAAGCATCGCCGTGCAGGACTATTGGCTATGCGCTGCAAAAAGTCGGTAAGAACGGTCGAATTCGCGTCGGTGATGGAAGCTACGAACTGACCGATTTGGCCGATGTTGTCTACATGCTCAGTGGCGCGATAGATGCGCGAGGCAGCGCAGACAGCGGCTCAAAGCCGACACTGACGGGTGTTCCACACGCCTTTGCCAGTGCCCTTTCGGCCAAAGGATTTCGCGTTATCGCGGACGGCAAAGGCTCATACGAGGCTACTGTGCAAACGCAGCAGAGCCTGCAGAGCAATGCCGCGGCGACTGAGTGTGTTGGTGGCCTCGCCGGTTCATTCCCCTGCAACAACGTCGATCTGCTCGCGCACATCGCCGACAGAACGCCGGCGGCTCGAGGCGCGGACATTTGGGGATTCATGGATCTCAACACGCATCGTGAGTATACGATCGTTGGCTACAGTTCGGGCACCGCTGTTTACGATGTCAGTGACCCTGAAAATCCGCGTGAAATCGGATTCATCGACGGGCAGTCA
>RCNB010001905.1_pt1 | contig 12946 bp, 12 predicted proteins | sample 2041321 | NCBI WGS metagenome assembly RCNB01 (sample SAMN09708232, study PRJNA481090) | Marine sediment metagenome, whole genome shotgun sequencing project. | reverse complement strand
GTATATTATTGAATTTGAAGCGATACTGGTAATTTGATGCTGGCTAAAACACAAGCAAATAATATGAGTCCAGCATCTTTTGCATCCAGGGTGAAATAGGTTTTAGCATAATACAATCTGAAAATCAATTTTTCCTCACCTGTGTTAACAAGTTTTTGTCAATCCCGCAAGAGAAAAATCTTCCGTTTTACCAAAATCTATATAGTAACTTTTATCCTCCTCGTAAGGGGGGACATAAGAATACTTTTCAATTAATGCTTTCATATAATGCTTTCCCTGATTTGAAAGGTAATGAAATGGTGTGCTAACGCTGTTTTCTTGAAAAGAAACAATAAATTCAGTGAACAGAGCTGGGATAGCACGTGCCGGGACAATACCAATTTGTTCAGCGAATATTGTATTGTCAGCATCAATTTTTCCTCCTAGAAAAATCCTGTAAAATGGTACGGATCTGTCGTTAACTTTTCGTGCTATTCCAGAGAAGGATATCATTCCAACTGGATGTTGGCCACAAGCATTTGGGCACCCATTGATGTTTATTATTAAATCTTTCAATTTGTCTGCATCCAATGTTATTTTGTGTAACTCATTTTCAATCTGGGATGCCAATCCTACCGAATTACATATTCCTATATTGCAGGTAGTTGCACCTTTACAACAAACAATATTTAAAAAAGTTTCTGGTGAAAGAGCTTTGTTAAAGAGGCCTTTCAGCCTTTCATAGACAGAGGGAAGTTTATTAACCGGTACGTTTGAAATAATTATATTTTGTCGTTGGGTAGTCCTGAAGATTATTGATGGTATATCATCCCCAATTTGAGATAGAGTAATCAAAGTGTCACCATCTATTTCTCCCAATGGCACTTTCAAATGTATGTACCTGTAACCGCATTGTTTTTGTTCCCCTGTGCAGTACTTGAGAAACTGTTCATAAGCTTTGCCATCGCTCGGCAGGCTTTCTTCCTGTTGTGATGAGCAATTGATTTTCGGTAATTGTGGCAAGTCGTCTTTTGTCTTTAAGGTGATATGTTCGATCTCTTTTGCTTTGTTGAGTTCCTGATTATAGAGCTCTAGAAATTTATCCCAACCAAAATCCTGGATTAAGAATCTCAGCCTGTTGTGGTGTCTATTTTTTCTATTTCCGTATTTATTGAAGAGATTTATAAGTGATTTTACACTGTAGCCAATTTCCTGCAGACTAACTTTTTCGTGCAGGATTTTCCCTACAGCACTTTTTGCACCCATACCACCACCACACAGAACCTTAAAACCATCTTTTAAAGCAACAAATCCGATGTCGTTTACCCCTGTGCAGGCACAATCGTACTCACAGCCAGAAAATGCAATTTTGATTTTTCTTGGCATGGTATACGTTTCATCAAGCGACAGTAAATATTCAGTTAGCCCCCAAACAATCTTATATACTTCACTATTCTCATGGGGACATATGCCGGAGAGGTAACAGCCGGTTATATTCCTTACCGTATTTCCTCCACCACCTCGAGGTGAGATATTAACATGTTTAAGAGACTCTATTATCTCTATTGAATTCTCATAGGGCAGGCTATGAATTTGAATATCCTGCCGTGTGGTTATGTGAAGTTTGCCTTCAGAGAATCTTTTTGCTGTGCTACCTATACAATTCAACTGCTGGGGAGTAAGGATTCCTCCAGGTATTCTAAGCCTTGACATTAGGGTTTGGCCACCTCGCTGGGAATAGAAGCCCCATGGCACGCGGATACCACGGAAGAAGTCATCTTTTATTTCACCAGCAAGGAATTTAGTAAGGTTGTCTTTATAGTATGGAATTTCATCAATAATCTTTTGTGGTAGAAACATAGATTACTCCTTAAAATGTTGCTGTGTACTAAAGTATCTTTCACCCGTATCCGGAAGAATGACCACAACTGTTTTACCCTCTCCCATTTCTTGAGCTATAGTTAATGCCGCAAAAGCTGCAGCTCCGGCTGATATCCCTACAAAAAGCCCTTCTTCTCTGGCTAGTCGCTTCGATAAGGAATAAGCATCATCGTCCGTTACTGTAATTACCCTGTCGATGATATCTACTTTCAATACCTTAGGGATAAAACCAGCACCTATCCCCTGAATGTTATGGGGACCTGCCTTCCCACCAGAGATTACAGCAGAATCAGCCGGTTCTACCGCAACGATTTTAATGTTAGGATTACTGCTCTTTAGTGCTTCACCAACACCAGTTATGGTACCACCAGTACCTACTCCTGCTACCAGAGCATCTAGCCTGCCATCCATTGATTTGAGGATTTCTTGAGCGGTTGTTTTTCGATGAATTTCAGGATTGGCCGGATTTTCAAATTGATGGGGCATGAAGCTATCCGGTGTTTGCTTAACCAGCTCTTCTGCTTTTTTAACGGCTCCCATCATTCCATCCACACCGGGGGTGAGAAATACTTTGGCCCCATAGCTTTCCAAAATATAGACGCGTTCTAAGCTCATAGTATCTGGCATGGTGAGAATTAATTTAAAACCCTTTACTGCAGCTACCATCGCCAATCCAATGCCTGTGTTACCACTGGTAGGTTCTATGATAGTTGATCCTGGCTTCAATACTCCTCTCTTTTCAGCATCTTCGATCATGCTCAAACATATCCTGTCCTTAATGCTTCCCCCGGGGTTGAATGATTCCAGTTTGGCATATATATCAGACATGGAATCATCAACAATGCGGTTAAGCTTCACGAGAGGGGTAGATCCTATAAGCTCTAGTATATTGTCTGCCTTATCGTGAGACATATCCCTTTACTCCTTTTGCCAGTGCTTTTATCCATAACTGCAACACTGGAAGTGATGTGCTAATGCCCCGTCATATAAATTCTTCATAGCAAATTAGCAAAGTGAAATGTTGTCAAAATGTTTATAATTTATCCACTTATCAGAGACGGGCAAATCCGAAATTATAATATCGAAACTCGAAACAAACTCAAATGATCAAAATATCAATGACCAAAACATAACCCCACAGTATCACAACTATTTTGTTTTGAATTTAAAACATTTGGATTTTAATATTGTTTCGATTTTCGATTTTCGATATTTGAATTTAACGACGTTTATTCCATTTTAGTTAGCATGTCAAATTGGCAGAATCGAGCACAGAACTTTTGAGACAGTGGACTAGATTCCTTCACCTATTTCGGTGAACTTTTCGTCAGCTGCGTCTGGTTCAAGCGTTACATATTTTGTTGATTGTCTATAGGTAGAAATTTCTCCCTTTCTGTCTTTAAGTACCCATTCTATAATATTGTTATCAATTACTTTTGGTTTAAGGGAGGCACCCCGGTTGCTAATCTCATAGGAGAGAATAAGATCAATGGCTTCTTTCGGGCACACCTTGACACAACAGTAGCAATCCCAACAATCAGACTTGCTTCTTAGCACAGCCCTTTTTATGGAAAAATCTTTGTAAATTAAATCGCCTGGACAACTTTTCATGCAGGGTGGTTCTTTGCTCAGTCCACAGCCGTCACACTTTTTTTTGTCGATTGTGATGCTCATGTTATCTTTTCCTCTGAATTCTCTGTGTTTTTTGAATTCTAAAATCCTTCCAATAGCTTCTGGGGATTATATTCTTTTTTTGTTATTTGGATCTTTCCGGATTTAGGGTCACGAGTAGAATTGAGAAAGCAGAGCCAGTTCTTATCATCCCTGTCAGGGAAATCAGTGCGAGTTTGATACCCGGGCCATCTGGTTTCTTCCCTGGAGATAAGATGGACGACCAACACTTCAGCCACCTCAATCCGTTCAATGACTTCATGGCATAAGTTCAATTCATGAAAATCCCTGGCAAGAAGCTGTTTGGAATCTTCTTTGAGTTCTTCTAATTGTCGCTGGGCAATCTGTAATCTTCGTTTGTGAAGTTCATAGAATGTTGAGATCCCACCTGCGTACTCATCCATAAGCTTTTGTAGTTTGGTTTCCATTTCTCGAGGGAAGATACCATCTTTTTTGTTTTTATATAAGAAGAATGGTTTGTAGATATGCTCTATCTCATTTTTAAGCTCCGTTTCATTTGTCTGCTCTGCTTTTCCGGAATTAATTTCTGCTAAACAGGTTTTAGCTGCAAGGGAACCTTCTACCCAGCATCCGCTGACATATTTTTTAGGAGCACCGCCTGCAACATCTCCTGCTGCGTATAATCCTGGTAACGTTGTCCTCCTGTCTCGATCAATCCAATAACCGCTCTGGGTGTGACCGCCAATAATATAGGGACCACTGGTTGCTATTTCAATGCCTTCCTGACAGACATCAACATGATTGGCTGTCCACTGCAGGAGGAAAGCAGGAGACATATCAAGCAGGGACACCTTCAAATCTTCTATCTGTTCCGGACTGAGATGGTCCAGAGTAAAAGAAATAGGGCCGCGTCCTTCTTTTATCTCTTCAAACATATAATATAGTCTTTCACAAGTGGTTGCCTTCTTTTTGTTGTTGAAGCTATAACGTTCTTTCAGGTATCGTTCTCCCAAGATGTTAACCTGGGGCATTTTAAAAGTTTGAGCCAGTATGCCGGTTGGTGTTGCCGAGTCTTTGATGCGGGTGGGTATAAAACGCATCTCAAAAGAGGTCATTTCTGCCCCAGCGCGGATGCCCATGGCATATCCTGCCCCTGTATTGAAAGGACTGTACCACATGCGATGGGCGATTTCACCAGTATTGCTGGATCTGTAGAGACCGCTTGCTCCTCCTGTTGTTATGATTACTCCTTTTGCACTGATTGCATAGCATTGCCCGTTGCGCAGGTTGAAACCATAAGCACCTGTGACTCTTCTCTGATGGAGCATATAGTTTGTAGCAGTGACTCGGTTTAAAACTGTGATACGAGAGTCCTTAACCTTCCTGGCAAGTATTGGCTTGATGCTTTCACCTTTAATGCGGATACTGCGAGGACCCTTCTGAAGTGGTTTACCTTTTTCACGCATGATAGGCAAACCCCAGGATTCAACCCGTGCAGTAGCCTTGTTTACCTCACGGGCTATTGAATATACAAGATCATCCCTTATGAGACCATGGGAATCTTTCTTGACGTATTCCAGATATGTTTCAGGTGTTTGATTTTCTGTTATATAGGCATTAATGGCGTTAATGCCGGATGAAAGGCAACCGGAGCGTTCTATTTGTGCCTTTTCCATGATGATGATCCTGGCTTGTGGATCATTCTCTCGTGCTTCTATAGCAGCAGCACACCCTGCAGCTCCTCCACCAATGATGAGAATATCTGTGTCAATGCGATTGATGACAGGTTGTATGAAGTCCATTGTGAATTATTCTTCCTGCTTATCTACAATACTCAAGTTGTCTATAAGTTCCTGGATCCCTGCTCCCCGATCAGAGTCGAGGACAAGTTTCGCAGGGATGACAGACAAAGATGGAACCGATTGAAAAAACATGTCTTTCCCGCGCAAGCGGATAATAACCTATTAGTATAGTACAGTATTATTATATGTTAATCCATAGTAATAGTCAAGTAATGTTTCGAGTGTTACGTTTTTATTTTTCCAGAATTAGAATAGTGATCTGGTTCAGGATGGATTTTGTGTATGGTTGATAGGTCGAAAATGTCTTCTTCGGCAAGATCATTTTTTATATATCCCAATTGATTAAGGACAGCTACAAATTTCATTGTGGAATCAATATATGTTTTAGGTAGTGAAGCACAGTACTTTGGAGAGATTTGGAAAACCTTTATGACAAAGCTACTGTCTACTACCTTTACCGCACCAGAAATGATGGAAGCAGCCTCTAGAGGATTCTCTCTTATGAGGTTGCATGCATTTTCATGGAGTTTTAAAAATTCTTCCAGTAAAGGTTTTTCAGTGAATAATTCTTTTCTTACCACGATACCATAACTGGGATTATAAGGCCAGAGCTTATGTGGAGTGATGGTGATCTTAGTGCCGCATTCCTGAGCACAGACGACTGCCAGAGGAGGGGTTCCTACAGCTCCAGCAATCTCGCCATTATCGAAAGCTTCCGGGATGAGATCGGCCCAGCTAAAGTTTTTTATGTCAATGTTTTCTTTTTGCTTGTCTATTAGGTTTCGAATTATTACATCATGGATTGATCCTCTGGTGGGTGTGCCAAGGTTCTTTCCTTTAAACTGCTTAAGCACCTGGTCTATATCATGAAGTTCATTAAAGGATTGGTAGTTATCAGGTGCTATCATTACAGTTCCCTCAACATGTCCACCAGCGATGCATTTAATGGGTATGCCTTTCTCCATGCCAATCATGGCGGGAGGGAGACCAATATATCCTATATCTATTTTTGCTGTCGCGAAGGCTTCAACCATAGCGGGTCCTGTAGGAAATAATTTCCATTCAGGTTTGATTTTTAAAGATTTTTCAACCCACCCCTCTTTCTTAATAATGTGAGAGGTGTGATACATTGTGGAAAGATAACCTATGCTCAGTTGCTTACTCATAAATAACCCCTAAACTCGAATATCACAATCCTAAATAAACAATCAGTAATTTTACAATTCAGAGATTTAGGGATTCAGGAATTCTCTCAATTCCTAAATTCCCCAATTATATTCTTAATTATTTTTCCCTCGTTGTTATAAGTCTCATCCCGTAGAGAATTACCGCAAGTGATGTTCCTACATCTGCGACAACTGCCATCCATAGATTTGCCATTCCTGAAAAGACAAGAGTTATGAAAGCGGCTTTCACCATGAGAGAGAAAACAATGTTTGTTTTAATAGTTGAAAGGGTTTTCCGTGAGAGATGAATGAGTGATGGCAGTTTAAGCAAATCATCAGACATAAGTGCTACATCCGCTGTTTCAAGAGCGGTATCACTACCGGCTGCTCCCATAGCTATGCCGACAGAGGAGACTGCAAGAGCAGGTGCGTCATTCACGCCATCGCCTACCATAGCAACTTTTTCATATTGTGATAAAAGCTCCTTTATGGCATTAACCTTCTCTTCTGGAAGTAAAGCCGCTTTAAATTTATCAACCTTGATAAATTTAGAAATTGCTGAAGCTACTCTTTCATTATCTCCGGTAAGCATAACAGTATGTTTGATACCTTTTTTCTTTAATTCTTCAATGCACTCTCTTGCCTCTTTCCTGGGTGCATCTGCCAGGGCTATTATGCCTTTTATATTGTTGGAGAGAACTAATATTGTGGTTTTCCCTTCATTTTCAAGTTTTAAAACCTCCTTTTCATAGATAGTTATTGGAATTCCCTGTTCTCGTAAAAATGTTAAGTTTCCAATATAAGCAGATTGACCATTTAATGTGCATTTTAGTCCTTTGCCTGGATGGGTTGAAACATCCAAAGGTTCTCTTAAAGAAATGTTTTCTTGATCTGCTTTTTTTAAAATGGCTTTTGCCAGAGGATGCTCTGATTTCATTTCTAATGATGCAGCAGTGGCTAAGACACCACTTTTGGTGCTACCGTTTATTGGAACTATATCGGTAACTTCAAACTGGCTTCGTGTTAGTGTGCCTGTTTTGTCAAAAGCAATCGCACGAATTGAGCCCATCTCCTCAAGGTAAGCACCGCCTTTGATGAGTATGCCTTTCCTGGATGCGCAGGCTATGGCGGAGACAATGGAAACAGGAGTTGAAATAACCAGTGCGCAGGGGCAGGAAATGACAAGTAGCATGAGTCCGCGATAAAACCAATCTGTAAAAGGTAGAGATAGAAAGAGTGGTGGTATAATGGAGATTAATACAGCACTGATAATTACTGATGGTGTGTAGATTCTCGAGAATGCATCAACGAAGTTTTGAGATGGTGCTTTCTGTGCTTGTGCTTCTTCTACCAGGTAAATGATACGGGAAAGTGTTGAATCCTTAGACAACTTACCTACTTTGACTTCAAGAGAATCAGGACCGTTTATAGAACCGGCAAAAACTCTGTCTCCTGGCATTTTGTCTGCTGGTTGTGATTCTCCAGTGATAGGTGATTCATCAATGGGAGATGAGCCCTTGATAATCGTTCCATCCACAGAAACCTTTTCTCCAGGCTTGACTATAATCATATCATCTATCCTGAGCTCAGAAACAGAGACTTTGATTAAACGTCCACTTCTTTTTAAATATGCTTCTTTAGGAGTAAGATCCATAAGTGACTTTATAGAATTTCTGGCTTTATCCATAGTATATGACTGGAGCGTATTTCCCAATGAGAAAAGAAAGACTACAATTGCACCTTCTTCAAATTCGCCTATACTAAGGGCACCAATTACCGCCAGACTCATAAGGAAATTCATGTCGAATGTTTTTGCAAGGAGCGAGTTATAACCGCTTTTAGCAACATTATATCCGCCAAAGAGTATGGCAAAAAGACAGAAGAGATGAGTTAAGGTTAGATGGTGATCTCCAATAATGAGAGAATGGTAAGGAATAAAGTTCTTAAGTAGGTAAGTTATTAATGCAAGGGCAATAAAAGATCCTGAAAGAGTAGTGGCGAGAATATTTTTGTTTTCAAAAGAAAAGAAACGAGGTGATTTTGTCGTGGTTTTTTCTTCAGCTATGATAGCTTTATAGCCACTTTCATCCACCGCATTTATTATCTCCGCTCTATTAAACGTATTCACCTCGTGTTTAACAATCATGGAAGATGTGGAAAAGTTGACAAGAACCTCATGTACTCCGTCACATTTGGAAACCTTTTTTTGTAACTTCAAAGCGCAGTCAGGACAATCAAGCCCATCCAGTGTGAATGAAGAAGTAGTTATATCAGTAGCTAGGGAGGATATTTCAGGTTCGCTGTATTTATAGCCGGCTTTCTTTATTGCAGAAAGGATATGTTCGTGGGTTACTTCTTCAGGTTCATATTCAAACCAGATTTTTGAAGTGGCGTAGTTTAAAGAAACCCAGGTTACACCAGGTATTCTTGAGATGGATTGCTCCAGTTTGAGTGCGCAGTCAGGACAATCGAGTCCTTCTATGTTGTAATGCTCGTGACCATAGTGGGATTTTAGTTTGAGTCCTTGGCGGGTTGCGTAACTTTCAATGACTTCCAGAGATGTGAGGTTGGGGTCAAATTCAACCAGCATTTTTAATGGATCTTCAACTTCTTCGACCCTTTTTATGCCCTTGAGTCTACGAATATCATCTTTCAAGCGGGCTATGCAGTTGAAGCAGTCCCCTGTTTCTCTTATCGCAATGGGAATTCTGATAAAGTTAACCTTCATAATGGATAACTTTTACAATGCCTTCAATGATGTGTGCCTTCTACAACTTTAATTCCCTTGTTCTGAATCATTTCAATAATTGATTCTCGATTGGGACAGGGAGGCTGATATTCTTCTTTCACCATGCAGGAACCCAGATGAACAACATCTACTTTGACAGTCTTTTTAAGGTTATTGAGAAGTCGGGAAATCCTTCTTCCCGGACATCCCCCACAGCTAAAGAAGCCTACAAGTCTGGCATCACTGTCATATTCTTTAAATTTCACTTTTCTTCCCTGGAAGGAAAGTAAGCAAGCAGTTGCAGGACAAGCTTCTGACGTTCTTTCACATACGACAATGGCAATGTGTGTAGGCCTCTTTCCCCCCACCCCTTCAGTTTCCAGTACATCCAGATATTCATCAAAGACTTCTTTAACATCCTTTAGGGATACGCTTTTCCTTCCTTGTTTTTTCGCGTGGGATTCCACAGATTTCTTTGCCATATCCCTGACAAATTCTGGAGCTTTCTCAAGTTCCTTAAGTGAGTCTTTATTCCATCTCATTCTCTTTGCCTGTTTTATTCAATCTTCTTGAATTTGTCTTGACTTGCTCCGCATACAGGGCACTTTTCTGGAGCATTTCCCTCTGCAGTATAGCCGCAGCGTTGACAGACATAGTAATCAGTAGCCTTAAGTGATTTCAAATTGTCAGTTGCCTGTTTATACAAATTGCCATGGACTTTTTCAACTTCATTAGCCCAATAAAAGGTTTGAATTGCGTCATTGTTACCTTCTTTTTTAGCCTGTTCTATAAAACCCGGGTACATAACGGTGAACTCTTCATGTTCCCCATTATATGCTGCCTGTAAGTTTTCGAGCGTAGATTTAACCCCCCCAATCACATTTAGGTGGTTATGCGCATGAACTGTCTCTGCTTCAGCAGCGGCTCTGAAAAGGCGAGCGGCCTGTGGATAACCTTCTTCATCTGCTTTTTTGGCAAAAGCAAGGTATGTTCGGTTCGCTTGAGACTCGCCTGCAAATGCTTCCTTAAGATTGTCTAACGTATTTCCCATAATTACCTCCTTTTAAGGTTTGTAGTGTTTTGAAAATTACCATTATTATCCCAGAATTTGCAGTAGAAATCTACTACGGCTTGAAAATCCTTGCTGCAACGCTTGTTTCACGATTTTGCTCCTCAACATATCTATGGATATGCCTTTGTTGCAAAATCGTTCCAACTACACGTTTCGCCGCAGTTTTCTTCGCCTCGTTACGACATCTACTGCAAAATCTGGGATTAAAAGATCTTTGTTACACTTCTTTCTCTCTCTTCCAGATGCAAAGAAGTTCTCCATGGTGATAGTTGGTTAAGATAAGTTCCCAACCCTCTTTTCCATGTTCATTTAGAAGAGATGCTAAAGCTTCAGTTCCAATTTTACAAACATCATTGACCATGCATTTTCCTTCATCATCACAAGAGAATAACTTCCTGGCTTCTGGTGTTTCCTCACATTTGTTGAGTTCTTTAATAATATGACTTGTTACATTATATTCCCATGTTGCCATTAGAACCACCCCCCCTTATCATTTTTTAATTATTCATGTTACTATTCCATTAAGTAATAATAATTGTTACTATTTATGTCAAGTTTTTTTACAAGGATTATAAAAACATGACAAGGGTAGTCAGATTATCATTTTTTATCTGACTACCCTTAAGTGTTGTCATAAGTGGTTTAATGATAGATTTAGCAGAATTTAAAGAAAAGTTTCACCAGCATATAGTGCGGAGGGTAAACCACACAATTCTTATGTCATGACCTTATCATAATCAAAATCATCTTGAACTTTTTAACTGCTTTCAGTGCATGGGGTTCATTCGCTGGCATAATTACCATTTCATCCTTCTTTAGACGAAGGGGTTTGCCGGAAATAGTAATTTCTGCTTCACCATCAATAAGATGCACCAAAGCATCAAAGGGTGCTGTGTGTTCACTCAGCCCTTGCCCCTCATCAAATGCGAATAAAGTTACCGTTCCGGTCTTTTTGTCAATTATAGTTCTGCTCACTACAGAGCCTTCCTGGTAGTCCAACAAATCATCTGTACTTGCTTGATGTGCAATGAGCTTTTCTGCTACTTCTTGTTTCATGCTTGTTATTTCCTTTCAGAAAGTGCCAAGTTGGCATGATTTGAGTTTAATCTTAAAAAGGTCAGTGAGGTACTTCATCTTATTTAAAGGTATTTTCTTGCTGCGGGCAAACTCCATAGCCTGACTACAGGTAAGTTCTCCACCCTTAGCGACCTGTTTTAAGGTTTCTTCAATCTCTGGTGTGACCCAGTCTTCACGTTCTTGGGCCATGAACATATTCTCTCTTGTCATTTTTAACCTCCTGCTTGGTTTTGATTAAAATAGTCACTAACATTTTTTTCACAGTCAGTGCTCTATTGCTGGATAATAGATGTCGTAATCAAAGTCTGGATTGTTATCGCTTGTATGGCATGCCAAACAGATATTTTCTGAAATAGATTCAAAGTCAACTCCTCCTGTTTCGATATGCTCTCCGCAGGCTCCATGACACATTTCACACTGAACGTTTTCCATTTCAGGCGTCTCGTCAGGAATTATAAAACCACCGGTATATCCCCATCCTGTGGTATGACAAAAAATACACTCGGGATTATACTCTTGATTACTCTCTATGAGTGTATCAAAGGCTTCAGCGTGACGAGTAGTACTCCATTGCATTGCTTGGTCTGGGTGACACCCCATGCATGCATTTGAGCCCACATAATACCAACCGGTATCCGGGTCTTCCTGTTCTCGATCACGCAGCTCTTCTTTAAGTTCCTCTTCAAGACGAGTGTGATACTTATCCATTAAAGCTTTCAGATTTTCATCTTCTGGAAAGGAATTGTCCAGTTCAACAATAGTGGAGTCTGCAAATACTATATTTTTCATTATATTAAGGTCTAAGGCTACATTGCCTATATATTTTCCATCATAGCCTGCCTTCACAATGTAGGTACCGTTAACGAAATATTTTTCTATTTTCTCCTCACCGCTGCTGCATACAATCAGATCAATGCCCTCTATCTCTTGTGCAATGGCAATTGACTTTTGAAGTCCAACACTAGCAAGCACAACTATCAGATCAACCCTGTTTTTAATAGCATCGATCTCCCTTTGCAGAACTGTTGTTTCTTCGAGCACCTCAATTGTGCGTGCATAATCTGCTGTTGCAGTTACTATGTCATCTTCAAAACTCTTTGCCACAACCCCTATGAAGCCCACTTTCAGCGTTCCGATGTTTTTAACTAAGTAAGGCAGTGTTATCGGTTCCCCGGTGTCTTCAAAAACAACATTTGCATTGACGGTTGGAAGAGAAAACTGGTCTGTAGTGGTAAGAAGAAATGTCAGACCGTGAATGAAATCTTTTGAGCCAAGATTAAATAAACTGTATGACATCATCTGCATGCCCTCAAGGGCTGTTTCAGCCTTTATCTTTCCCTGTAATCCAGGAAATGCAAAAACACTACCCGCATCGAGCACCACAACATTTCTTTCCTGTTGCATGACCGATTGAACGTAGCTAGCCCGCCGGGCCAGACCGCCCGCAGAATTTTTACTTCACCCACATGGCTCGAGAATCCCTGATGTGTCACCTGTGAAAAGGAGCACCAGCTTGTTGGTAACGAGTACATCACAAGAAGCTGCTGTAAAGAAGCTGCTCAAAAGGAAAATGATCAAAAATTTAACGCGACTATTTTTCATAATAAGC
>RCNB010001904.1_pt1 | contig 12946 bp, 8 predicted proteins | sample 2041321 | NCBI WGS metagenome assembly RCNB01 (sample SAMN09708232, study PRJNA481090) | Marine sediment metagenome, whole genome shotgun sequencing project. | reverse complement strand
TAATCTCCCAAGCCCTCGCTAATAATTTCTTTAATTTCTGAAATCTTCAATATTGACGATCTATTAACTCTAATGAAATCTATAGGATTTAATTTCTTTAAAAAGTCAGTCATTGAAATTCTATATACATGCTTTTGACCATCTCTTGTGTAAATTTCAGCATAATAAGCTGAAGAAATAACATATTTAATATCTTCAGTATCTATAAAATAATATTTACTACCTACTTTTAAAACAATCCTTTCCAGAAAATGCTGATCAGTTTTAATAAACTCATTGTCTTCATTTTTCAAGAATTGGATGAGATTAGTTACCTTGGATTTGAATATTTTTTTTTCTTCAGACTGTATTTTACTGATACTCCTTTCTAGAACTTCAAAAAAACGTTCCTTTTTAAAGGGCTTTAATAAAAAGTCAAATGCTTGTACCTCAAACGCTTTTACTGCAAAATTATCAAAAGCGGTAACAAAAATTATAATTGGCATAAAATGAACATCCAATTTTTTTAGCACGTCAAATCCAGTCATATCAGTCATTTGTATATCAAGAAAGACTAAATCTGGTTGAATATCATGAATTAATTTTATTGCATCTTTCCCACTAGAGCCCTGAAATATAGATTCAGTTATTTCTGCTTCATTAAGAAGGTTTATTACTCTTTTTCTGGCTAAAGCTTCATCGTCTATGACTAATATCTTCATGTCTTATTGAAATATGGGATGTTATTAGTTTACTTTTTCTAAAAATTTGAATAATAAAGGTATGATTATAAACATCAAGAGCTTAATAAATGATATAAGCCCTTTATTTATTGATATTTTATTATAATTGTTTTGTGTTATTTGGTCATCTAAAAATATCAATTATTATGTACAAAATATCATATGTCTATTTTAATATTGACCTCGCTCTTATTTTTATGCTAAATTTTAGCATTCTTAAATAATGAAATACAAAATGACCTTATTATTGTTCTTGTTTATAACTTTTAGTCATTCACAAACCCTAAATGAGTTATATAAAAATAGTATTGAAGCTTATAAAAAAGGAGATTATCAAGAATTTAATAAGCTAAATAAAAAAGCACTTAAATTGCATCCATCACATCCTACTTTGTTATATAATTTAGCAGGTTCATATTCTTTATTGAACAAAACAGAAAAAGCCTATGAGATTCTAAACAAGCTTTTAAGTTGGAATGTTAAGACAGATTTTGAAAAAGATACAGATTTTGAAAATTTATTAAATAGCAAACAATTTTTTGAGAAATTAAAAACAAATAAACTAAACTATTCAGAATCAAAAATCAATAGTACTGTTTTTTTAGAATTACCTAGTAATGATCATATTGAAGATTTTGTGATAATTGATGATTGTATTTATTATACCGATGTACATCGTGGAGAAATTTTGAAACATAATCTTAAAAACAAGAGTTATACAAGAATATCTAGTTGTAAAGGTTCTGCACTGGCTATTGCTAAAGATAAAGAAGATAAGAATATTTGGTATTCATCATCAACAATCAAATACTCTAAAGACTTTAATGAATCTGACTTGAACCAATCATTTATATATGAAATTCAACTAAGTGATAGTAAAATTAATTGTAAAATAGCAATACCTAATAAATCTGTTATTGGAAGTCTTGTCATTTCAAATAATAACAAACTATATGCTACAAGTTCTTTAACTCCTGAAATTTATGTAATTAATACTAAGACTAAAATGCTTGAAAAAACAATAGTTTTGGAAGATGCATTCAATTTGCAAGGCATAACGTTGGATAAAGATATTAATTACGCATATGTAGCAGATTACATTAAAGGAATTGTAAAAATTAATCTGAAAGATTTTGAAGATAGAGTTTGGATAAACTCAAATGAATATTTACTAAAAGGAATAGATGGATTAAATTTTGTAGATGATAATACTCTTATTGCAATGCAAAACAATTCAACTCCAAAAAGAGTTATAAAAATAAAACATAATTCAAAAAATGTTAGTGAAATTGAAATACTGGACAATGACCTATTAACGAAAGGTGATCCTACTTGTGGTAAGTTTACCGAAGACGGGTTTTTTTACATATCCAACAGTCAATGGCCTTTTTATGATAAAGAGAGTAAGCCTATTACTGATAAATGGGAAACTCAAAAAGTAAGACTTTTAAAAGATTTTTAAAAACATTCATATGTTTAGTCGCCAAAAATAAATTAACTTAAGTATTTAGTATTATGACAAAAAAAATATCAATCATCATTATCGTATTACTTTCTACAGTTACATCTCACGCTCAAGTGAAAACAACTGAGAACGCAGCAATAGAGAAAACTGTTTTAAACTACATAGAAAATTTCTTTGAAAACAATTATGATGCAATGAATGAATCATTACATCCAAGACTTGCTAAAAGGGGATTAAATGAAGATGGTAAGAAGATGAGCGATGATTTTCCACCTGAGAAATTAAAAGAACTTATGTTAACGAAACCAAAATTTGAAGTAAAACGTCAACATAATTTTGTAGAAGACATTACTGTCTTTGGGAATATGGCCAGTGCAAGCTTGAGAACTGGATACCCAAAAACTAGATGGATTGAATATATTCATCTCGTAAAACAAGAAGGGAATTGGAAAATGATTAATGTGTTTTGGGAATTCAAAAAAAAAGAAATTAAGAAGAAACATTAATATAAACATTTAACAAAAGCTGTAAATAATCGTTTATTCTCAACTAATCTGAAAATTTATACAGAATTTTCAGATTTTGAGTACTTGCAAAATTTGTATAAACCAACACAACTACTTATACCTGAAGCACTATTGCTCATTTTATGATAAATAAAGCAAGCCTATTACTGATAAATAGAAAAATGAAAAAAACACACTTATTTTTTTTACTACTTATTGTAGTATCAAATCAATTAACAAGTCAAGAGATTATTATCGGAGCAGAGAAAAAAATACACTCTAATATTCTAGATGAAGACAGAACATACTATATCTCAACTCCTGATTATTATGATAATACTCAAGCTTACCCAGTATTGTATGTATTAGATGGCAACGAGCTTTTTAAGCTGGCCTCATCTGTTGTGAATTTTTTGACTAACAGAGGGTTTATGCCCCCTACTATTGTTATTGGTATTGATAACAGTATTCATCGAGATCGTGATTTGACACCAACAAAATCAGATTGGTCACCAACAGGTGGTGGTGCTGAAAATTTTCTTTCATTCTTGACCGATGAGTTGATGCCAGAGATTAAAAAAAATTATAAAACACAACCTCATACCACCATTTATGGCTCCTCACTAGGTGGATTGTTTGCCATGTATGTACTCTATAATCATCCTAATGCATTTAATAACTATATTGCAATTAGCCCAAGTCTATATCATGACAATGGACTTTTATTTAATCATGCGCTTTCCTATTTTGACAAGCCTTCAACTGATGATAATAAATTTGTATTTCTTTCTTTAGCAGATGAAGTTTATGACCAAATGAGAATAAACTTCAGAAACACTATTGATTTGTTTAAAAATAAAGCCAGTTCAAAAAATATAAGATGGAATTATAAAGTTTACGATAAAGAAACTCATGAAACATCAAAATTAATAGGTCTTAACGATGGCTTAAGATTTCTTCATGAATTTTGGTATGTTCCATTTTATCAGAGAGACAGAGGAGCAAAAGGATTACTGGAACATTATAAAATGCTTAATGATTTCTATGGTTTCAATGAGGAAATTAAAATTCCACAAAGTTTAGGAAATAGGATTGGTTATAATCTTTTAAGAGAAGAAAAACCTGAACAGGCATATAGTTTATTTAAATATAATGTTGAACGTTATCCTAATTCACCAAATGCGTATGATAGTTTGGCAGAGTATTTTGAAGGACAAAAAAATTATAAAGATGCTAAAAAATATTATGAACTAGCAATGAATAAGGCAAATGAGCAAAATTTTGAAACAGCTACATATGAGCAAAGTATAAAAAGGATTAAAGAGAATTTAAAGAACTAAAGAATCTCTCAAATTCATTTTTTTTAAAATTATATTTTAATGTAGGTCGTTATTTAATATCAACAGAATCAATAGAAAAATAATGAAGATTTTATCACATATAATTGGAAGTTTACTTTTGTTCTTATTAATTACAACTTCTGCTTGCTAGTAGTCAGATTATTATTTTAAAATAAACGAAGCACATGGTTGTTTTTATACACAAGAATATGAAAAAGGGTTGAGCATATTTGAAGAAGTATTTAATTTCCCTTTAGTAATCTAATCTATTCACTATAACATTATTTGTCTTTTAAAGTGTTAATATAAACAATGCTCTTTACCTAATCATCATTTTACTCCTATCTTAAATTATACCAAAAATATCAAGAACATTCACTAAAATATCTTACCCTTCTTCACATACTCTTATTTTGTATAAATTAATTCTGATTATAAGTAGGAGCTTGAAATACTCATTGTTTTGGAGAACTTGAATTTTATACAATTCTGTTTATTATCAAAAAATAAATATTTGATTTTATTAATTATTGTTTATTATGAAAAAGTTCGCTGTCAGTTTAAGTCTAATTTTATTTTTAATTAGCGTATCCCTATTACTTATTGTTTTTTCTAAAATTCGAGCCGTTGACGATGGTTTTTGGATTTTAATTATAGGCCTAATTTTATCAACATCGATATTGTTGGTCATTATTTATCTGGTTTTTAATAAAATGAAAAGCAAGAATCACTTAATCGTTGAAAACTCAAAGGTGTCTAAATATTATGCTTCTGGTCTCTCAAAAGAATTATCGTTTGAATATAAAGAGAAGCTTATTGTTTTGATGAACAATAAAATGGTTTACCTAAATGAAAAATTTAGTCTTAATGATTTGGCAATAGAACTTAGTGCTTCTCGTCATCATACCTCTCAAGTTATTAATGAACATTTTGGTGTAAGCTTTTACGAGTTTATTAATAAATATAGAATAGAAGAAGCTAAATCTTTACTTCTAGAAGATAAAGGAAAAGGTTCGATAACAGAAATTGTTTATAAATCTGGATTCAGTAATAAAGCTTCCTTCTATAATGAATTTAAAAAGTATACAAACCTTACCCCAAAAAAATTCATAATTAATGAAATGCCGAATGAGTATGTCTAATTCGGGTTATGAGTCTGTCATTATCGGGATAGACTTTTTAACGTTTTTTTATTGCTTATTTCGTTGTGCAATTGTAAAGGTAAGGCAGTGAAAGAACCTTACTTAATACTTCAAAAGTTCCACTGAACTTTGGTTTCATTATGGTAAAGTATAATTTATTTGAATTAGTCTTCTTAATAAATTTCTTTCCTGTCTACCTTTCTAAATTGTGCTAACTCGAAATTCTAAATAAAATTTACAACTTATGAAAGTGAAAAATTATTTTATGATGTTGGTGCTATTGGTATTTAACTTTACTGGGGCACTGGCACAAGAAAAAACAATTTCAGGGACAATTACGGATCAATCCGGATTGCCACTCCCTGGGGTTAACATTATTGTAAAAGGGACGACTAATGGAACACAATCAGATTTTGATGGAAACTATTCTATCAATGCTAGCGCAGGTACTGTTTTAACTTTTACCTATATAGGTCAAAAAACTGTAGAGCGTACAGTTGGAGCTGCTAATACTATGAATGTAACTATGGATGAAGATGCACAGGCTCTTGATGAAATAGTTGTAGTTGGTTATGGAGCAAAAAAGAGGGGTGTTTTATCCTCTTCAATTTCTTCTCTAAGTGCTTTACAAATAGAAAAGCAAAATAATTCTGTTAGTATAGATAATGCACTTCAAGGAGCAGCTACTGGAGTTCAAGTTGTTGCGCAAAATGGAAAACCTGGTAATGCAGCATTTATTAGGATTAGAGGTGTTGGATCTATTAATGCAGGTACAGAGCCTTTATATCTATTAGATGGTGTTCAAGTTGATGAAGATGATGTTATTGGTATAAACCCCTCTGACGTTAGTTCTATGAGTGTGTTAAAAGATGCGGCAAGTACAGCTATATATGGTGCTCGTGGTGCCAATGGTGTTGTTCTAATAACTACAAAAACTGGTAAGAAAAACTCAAATGCATCTTTTAAGTTTTCTTCTAGGTATGGTTTTGGAACTGAAATCAAGAAGAACTTTAGAGTTATGAATGCTCGAGAAAAATTAGAATATGAGAGAGCTGTTGGTTTTGGTGTTGGAGGAGGAGTAACTGACCAAGCAGAATGGGACAGACTTATTTCATTAGATCATGATTGGGATGATGACTTACTAAGAAATAGTCAAATATCTTCTATTAATTTTTCTGTAACTGGAGGTGAAGATAAAATAAGCTATTTCATGTCTGTTGCCAATGATGCTGATAATGGTATAATTAAGTTGGTTGAAAAAGCATTTGAGAGAACTTCAGCAAGATTAAATATTGATTATGAAGCTCGTGACTGGCTTAAATTATCTACCAAGCTCTCGTTTTCAACTACACAAGACCAAGATCCTAGAGACCGGAATAATATTCAAAATCCTTTTGCTGGACGTTATACTTTTAATCCTTTCGAGCCTCTTTATCTTTTGGATGCAAATGGCGATTTTATACCAAACGCAAGAGGGCTACCAACTTACAACCCTACACACCAAGGGCTTAGCTCTGCAGCACAATTAAGAGCTAACGACGATGAAGATACTGATAACAGATGGTTTGGTTCGATTTCAGCAGATATAAGGTTAGCTGAAGGCTTAAGTTATACGTTTGCATTATCTGGTAGCTATTTAACAATATTAAACCGTGGACTTCTGCATGCTGGATCTGCTCTAGATTTAATTTTTAGCGGAGTGCCTACAGGTAGAAGAAGCGATTATAACCAAACAGATTTACAATCGTCATGGTTAAATAAAATAAATTACAACAAAACATTTAGTGATAAACATGATCTTTCTATAACATTATTGTCTGAATATCAACAAGTCGACACACAGTGGTCTACTGCTGATGGTCAAGGCTTTGTGGTAAATGGTCCTACAACCTTAAATGTAGCTGCAGCTCCTAGACCTGTTGCTAATCCATTTTTTGGTGGAAATCAAACACAAAGACTGTTTTCGCTAGCAGCTAGTTTTGACTATGTCTATGATGGCAAGTATATCCTTAATGGTACCGTAAGAAGAGATGGGTCTTCTAAATTTGGTGACAATACTAAATATGGGATATTTTGGGGAGCTAGTGCTGGTTGGAATGTACATGAAGAAAATTTCTTTAGTGATTTATCACAATCTATTAATCTGTTAAAATTAAGATTGTCTGCAGGATCAACAGGTAACGATAATATTCCTTTAGATGCACCTAAAACTTTATATGGTTTTGCAGCTTATAATGGTCAAAACTCTGCTGCACCAGTGCAATTTGGAGATCCAAATTTAGGTTGGGAAGAAAGTTTTACTATAGGTGCAGGACTTGAATTTGGATTATTTAATAGTAGAATAACTGGAGTTATAGAATATTATAAGCGTACTACAGATCAATTATTACTTAATGTTCCTATTACTTTAACCCAAGGAGGTGGAGCAATTATAAAAAATGTTGGAGAAATAGAGAATTCTGGTTTTGAATTTGAATTGAGAGGAGATATAATTAAAACAAGTGATTTTACTTGGAACCTTGGGGCAAGCTTAAGTTTATATGATAATGAAGTAAAAAAACTTGCTGATGATAATGATTTATTTACAGCACAAAATTTCTTTACTGGACTTAGAGTTGGAGAAGAAGTTAATACATTTTTCTTGCCAAGATATGTTGGTGTAAACCCTGCAAATGGGCAAGCATTATTTTTGGATACAGATGATAATGTTACAACTACAAATAACAATGGAGAAGTATTTTTATCTGGTAAATCACCTTATGCTAAATTTGATGGAGGTGTAAACACCAGTCTTACTTATAAAGGATTCTTTTTAAATGCAGATGTTTACTATAAAGGCGGTAATTACATCTTCAACACTGTTGAACAACAATTGTTAGCAGATGGTACAGGTGGAAATGGAAACCAAAGAGTAGACGCTTGGAATTACTGGAAACAACCTGGCGATGTGAATGTTTTACCAGATCCTACAGCCAATAATCCTTTTAGAAATGAAGCTAACGGAGCCAGTACAAGATTTTTACAAAAAGGAGATTATATAAGGTTAAGAAACTTACAGGTTGGTTATAGTTTACCATCAAAATACTTAGAGAATAGTCCTTTAACTCAAGTAAGGATTTATGTTACTGGAACTAACTTATGGACATACACACCTTGGTTTAAAGGAGACCCTGAAGTAGGTATTGGTTCTGCAGAATCTTATGTAGACAACGCAACTAGAGCACTTATTCCTGGTGAATTTAGTTTAAACAGTTATCCAACATTATCATCATATGTATTTGGCGTAGATGTTAAATTTTAAAAAAAATAGAAAAATGAAAAAATATAATTTAATACTCATTGTAATAGCTGCTACTTTCATTTCATGCAATAGTCAGTTAGAAACGTTTCCTACATCTCAAGTTTCGGCAGATGCCGCATTTAATACTCCTGGAGATTTTACAAATGCAGTTGCTGGTATGTATTATGCAATGTATAATGATGACGTAGCTAATGGTTTTTATTATGGAGGTCAACTTCAAGGCTTTGATTGCATGACAGACAACCTTATAATAAGTGAAGAAGGAAGAAAAAGTCAGCAATTTAGACATGATTGGGCCTATGATCCAAACCTAGGATTCGGGACTTTTATGCCTCAAGCATATATAGTTATTCAAAACGCTAACTTTATTCTTGCCAACATCAATATTTTGGAAGATGGTGATTTTAAAGATAATATTAAAGGGCAAGCATTGGCTGGAAGAGCATTAGCTCATTTTGATGTAGTAAGATATTTTGCTAAAATTCCAACTCAATCTGGTGATGCTGGATCTTCATTGGCAATGCCATATGTTACATTACCAGATGTAAATGATTTACCAGAAAGAATTACTGTGTCAGAATATTACAATCTATTAGTAGCAGATTTAACTGAAGCAGCAGACATAATTGGTGATGATAATGGTGTTTTTAATATAGGTAAAGACGCTGCAAATGGTCTCTTAGCTAGAGTGTTATTACACATGGGTGATTGGCAAGGTGCTATAGATGCAGCAAATAATGTAACGACACCTGTCGCCTCAAGAACTAATTATGTTGGTATATGGAATGATTCTAGTAATGATGGTGTTATCTTTAAATTAAATAATGATGATGTTAGTCGTGTAACTATAGGTGTTCCCTATAATCAAACTGCTAACGGTATAAAATCTGAATATGTTCCAGACTTTGCTTTTTATCAGCAGTTTGATCCTACCGATATTCGACTAGCAGCATTTATTCAAACCAGCATTTTTGGAGGTCTTAACTATAACCATGTTGTTAAATGGTACTCAAGTATAAGTACTACAGCTCTAGGTGTTGTTGACCCCAAAATTATTAGATCAGCTGAAGTTATGCTAACAAAAGCTGAAGCTTTGGCAGAACTGGGGCAAAACGCCGCAGCATTAACTGCACTAGATGCGGTTAGATCACAAAGATATAATGGCTTTGCTTCTGGTAACGAAGTTGGCAGTGCACTTAAAGATGCAATTGCTTTAGAAAGACGCTTAGAGCTTGCCTTTGAAGGTTTAAGATTTTCTGATATTAAAAGAAAAGGTGAAGCTATTCAACGATCTAATAATGGCCATTTAGCTGATGGTTCTGGAGTTCCTCCTGTGTTTTCAACTCTTCCTGCAGGTGATAATCGTTTTCAAGTGCCAATCTCGATTAATGAGTTAAATATAAACCCGAATATGGTGCAAAACGCAGGTTATTAAACAAACTAAATTAAAATAATTATGAAAAATATATTCAAATCAATAATTTGTCTTACAGTGATAACACTTTTTTGTGTGTCCTGTGATGAAGACGAAACGACATTTGATGCTTTAGATTTTCCAACAGATGCTTTTGTAGCATTGGAAAGCACATCAGCGCTTGAATCTCTTGAAAGCAGTACTAACCCTATTCAGATTGTAGTAAATTATTCGAATACCGTTGCTGGTGCAACATCTGCTGTATCAGTAGATTTTTCGATTACATCCAATAATGCAGTTGAAGGAACGCATTATATGATAGCCGATAATAAAACTCAATTAAATTTTGCTCCTGGTGTTTTTAAAGACATGGTAGAGATTATTCCAATTGACAATGCGTCTGAAGATGGAGATAAATTACTAACTTTTTCTTTAGCAGGCTCTTCTGTTTCTCTTGGATATCCTGGCCCAGATTCATTTGGAACATCTTTATCAATAACATTGACAGATGATGATTGTGCTTGGTCATTAGCCGGTTTAGATGGTATTGAATGGATAGGTAATGATAACGCCTCAGGTGGTGAAGGACCAAATGCAACTCAAATAGTTACATCATTTGATGGAACTATTCTTTTAATGGAAGGTATAGCTTACGGTTGGTTGACTAATCCTGGGTATTGGGATGAACCTGTAGTTGTCTCTCATCTAGTTAATGTTGATATGCATCCAGTAACTGGTGCATTTACAGTTGAGTTTCAAGAATTATGTGAAACAACTTTTAATGGAGTTCCTCAAACTCCATATCAAATAAGTGCTTCAGGTCAATTTTTATCTTGTTTGGGCAAAATGATAGTTAATTATGATCTCTATCAAGGCGGAGCTTTATTACGATCTCATACTGAAACTATTGAATTTTAATAATTAAAAACTTTACATTAATGAAAAATACAATATATAAATTTAGTTTCTTACTATGCATTCTTGCAGTAGTAAGTTCTTGTACATCTCCGGAAGCTGAGACTAATTATACGCCTGCAGAGTATGAATTTCCGACAGGAATTAGTTTAGCGACAAGTAATGTAACTAACAGTTCATTTGATTTCACATATAACAATTCCGGAGGAGGTGAAGGCTATTATGTTGTTGTTGAAGGAGGTAGTGAAGCACCATCTAATGAAAATGTCTTAGATGGATCAGCAGCAGAGTTGATTCAAAGTGGTATTTTTGATTTAACAGGAAGTGCTGCTGGTGACATAGTCGAAGGATTATGTTCAGAATCAACCTATGATATTTATGCAGTGCATTTTACCTCAGATTCATTTTTATCACCAAATACAGTAACTATTTCAATTTCTACAACTGGAAACTCTATAGCAGGAATTTATGATACAGTAACTAATGGTGTTTTAAGTGGTAATTTTGGAGGTTCGGTTGTTGACTATATTGGTGTAGTTACTATAACTGATAATGGTGATGGAACATTCACATTTGATGATACAACCGCAGGAATATATCCAGATCTTAACTATTATGGTGCTTTTGGAAGCCCAGCAGTCCCATTCACATTTGATATTCCTTGTAATGAAATTTCTGATGCATTTGTGAGTCCTTTTTTCAATTGTTGTGGTGATTTTATCGTTTTTGATGGGGTAATAAATGCTGATGGCACAATTTCAGTTCATTGGGAAAGTGCTTTTGGAGAAGTGATGGATGTAGTATATACCAAGCAATAAATTAATAAAACAGAATTTATTATTAAAAAAGCCGCTAGTTAATTTAACTAGTGGCTTTTTATTTTACACACAACCTAATATTTTAATGAAAAAAGCATTTTTTATATGCTTTATAATTATGGTCCTGTCGCATTTGTAAAATAAAAAAACCTTCAACCTTTTTAGGTTGAAGGTTCTACTCGTACTCAAGGTGGGAATCGAACCCACACAACCGAAGTTACTGGATTTTGAATCCAGCGCGTCTACCAGTTCCGCCACTTGAGCAAAATAGAGTGCAAAATTAAAAAATAAATTAGTAGAAACAATTAAAAATAGTAGCTTTTATCCTTTTGGAATACAAATAAATCCCTAAATTTGCACCTCATTAAAAATAAGTAGGTCTTTTTGACTCATTAACAATACGTTAATCATGACAAAAATTAAAACTCAAGCCAAAATATTTGCCTGTTCACAAAGTACAGAGTTAGCAAAAAAGATTGCTGATGCTTACGGAGAGAAACTGGGAAATGTAATCACATCTACTTATAGTGATGGCGAGTTTCAACCATCGTTTGAAGAGTCTGTTCGAGGAGCAAGATTATTTTTAATTGGATCTACAAATCCTGGACCTCAAAATTTAATGGAAATGTTGTTGATGTTAGATGCTGCCAAAAGAGCATCGGCAAGGCATATTACAGCTGTAATGCCATATTTTGGTTGGGCAAGACAAGATAGAAAAGATAAACCAAGAGTGCCAATTGCCGCTAAGTTGGTTGCCAAAATGTTAGAAACTGCTGGAGCAACCCGTATCATAACTATGGATTTACATGCAGACCAAATTCAAGGGTTTTTTGAAAGACCAGTTGATCATTTGTTTGCATCTACAATATTTTTACCATATGTAAAAAGTTTAAACCTTGATAATCTAACTATTGCATCTCCTGATATGGGAGGGTCTAAACGCGCATATGCCTATTCTAAAGCATTAACAAGTGAAGTGGTTATCTGCTACAAACAACGTGCAAAAGCTAATGTGATTTCTCATATGGAATTAATTGGTAATGTTGAAGGGAAAAATGTGGTCTTGGTTGACGATATGGTAGATACTGCAGGAACACTATCTAAGGCAGCAGACTTAATGATGGAACGTGGTGCTTTAAGTGTAAGAGCCATTTGTACGCATCCAATATTATCTGGTAATGCTTATGAGCGTATTGAGAATTCTATGCTTGAAGAATTAATAGTGACAGATTCAATACCATTGTCACAAGAAAGTAATAAAATTAAAGTGCTAAGTTGTGCTAATTTATTTGCTGATGTCATGGACAAGGTGCATCATAACAA
>RCNB010001903.1_pt1 | contig 12950 bp, 9 predicted proteins | sample 2041321 | NCBI WGS metagenome assembly RCNB01 (sample SAMN09708232, study PRJNA481090) | Marine sediment metagenome, whole genome shotgun sequencing project. | reverse complement strand
GTCGCTTTCAAGGTTTTTTTATTGACAATACGCCGCTCATCTAATTGCAACCCAAAAACTCCCTTGCCTTTTGCAATTCTAATAATTTCGTCATTATAAAAATTGATATCAACCGGATTTAGTTTTGCAGCTACTTTTGATCCTTTCTGTACACTTTCATCAAATGATTGAATACCATTTGCAGCTCCATGACTAACTAGTAACGGAAGATTTCTATAAGCAGAATTAGTATCAATAATTTTATAAAAATCCTTGCGTGACGCTACACTCATATGCTTCAAGTCAATTAAAATACGTTTCCCGTTTTCAATACTCAAGAGTTCATTAACTACTTCAATTCCCAATGGCGTAAATCCTGAATTTAGTCCTTCACTTTGGTCAACTTTACTTTTTACTAATTTTGTAAAACTTTCTGCATGTCCACAAAAGTGATTCCAGAAATGGTGTGCCACCGCGACAAAAAAAGGTGAATGCTCCCAATTCTTAATTTTCAATAGATTGGCCATCAATTGGGATTTGTTAGGCGCCTGTGATATATCACTGTGTAATACATGCAATCCCTCTATTGATAATAGTATACAGATTGTTTCAATGTTGTCATTACTATCTCTGATGGCTTTAATCTCTGAATAGCTATTTACTAAACGATATCTGAATTTCCCTTCCGGTAAGTTCATAATGCTGCCATCTAATTGCTTATAGAAGTCATACTCCATTTCGAGGTCGTCAAAATAATTAGTCAAACCCTGAATAGCATCGACTCTTTTTTTTCCAACCCCAGTTGCAAAATTTAATGCGATATCATTTATAAATTCATTTTTTATTTTATTTCGGAAAAACCCTTTTTCTATAGGATATAATGAAACACAAGCAACACGCACGCCTCCTTTAGCCATACTTGTAAAATTTGCCTGTGAAAACTTGGTTAAATGAATAACATAGTTAATGAGTTTATCTACTACTGAGGGTGGATTGTACTTCCAAATGCTATTAGATCTATTTCTATGTGGATTATTTCTACCAATTTTTTTATAGTTAAAACTTTTTCCGAATGGTTTCATCGCAGCATGGCAATGAAAGTCGACATAATCATTTCTTGAGATAATTCCTTTTACGACTGTCATACTATAATTTTTAAATAAGTAACGCACCTTCAAATATGATCAATACGCGCTTAAAAAACAGACGTAGTTGTAGGTCATTGAGGGACTTAAAGTTAAGGATTAAAAACAAGTCATACAAGAGGGTTTTTCCTGTATTGTATAGCATTGATATTATTTCATATCAAAGGTATTTACCAGAATACTATTCTTGCTGTGGGTTTTTAATTTTTAAGGACCCTATGGTTAAAAAAAATAGAAAGCCGAGCGTTATATAGCTAATATAGCTATAGGAGCCTAATGAGGTATAACAGTAACTAAATAGACTAGGAGCTATTGCGCTTGCAATGACTAAAAAACTCATGACTTTACCAGTAATCGCACCTAAATACTTTCTCCCATAAAAACGAGGCCAAGTCACCGCATTTACGACAGCAAATAAACCCCCTAAAATACCTAGACCGATTACAATAAGGTATATACCAATTGGATCAGATAATAATAGTAAGCCAATTGACGCCAAAAAACCGCTTGCTAACATGAGATAAATATAGATTTTATGATGTATATAATCACTCAAAATATTACAAAGTGTAGATACTGATATAGCAATAATGGAAATTGGTAAAAAAATGGCAATGGCTTGTGATTTAGTATAATCTTGGCTTCCAAATATGGAAACAACATGAAAAGTGAAGCCAGTAATAAAAAAACTATTAAAGGCTAGTGTCAAGCCTATAATCCAAAAAGCGCGTGTTTTTTTTGTTTCCTCTAGCGTAAAATTCCTTTCCACTTTAGCCACTTCAATTTTTTTTCGCTTCTTAGTCACGCCATCTGGCTTCAAGTTAAAATCTTCGGGTTTATTACGATAAAACTGTAAAATACAGACACTAAAAATGAGTAAACTGAGTGCCATGAGCTGCCAACTTACCTGCCAACCATGATTATCAATGAGTTTGTTTATGAATATAGGTGAACTTGAGAAGCCTAGTGAAACCCCAACACTACTTATAGAGTTGACTTTACCTCTATTCTTATCAAACCACATCATAATCATATTACGTGAAGACATAGTCAAAACACCTTGTCCACAAAAACGTATCCCAAAAAATAAGAATGTCATTAAAACAAACGGAACCACCCAGGAGTCTACATAAAAAATACGTTTAATGTATTCACTTATTTCAAGCGATATAGAGCATAGAAACACCGCGATACCTAAGAAAAAAGCAGCAAAAAAAGCTACATATCGTGCCCCATAACGATCAAATAAAACGCCTGCTTTTGCAACAAAAAAAGCACTTAAAAGCGTACCGAACATATAGGCATTGCTAAATTGATTTCGGGTAAGTCCTAATGCATCTTTAACGGGGTCTGTAAAAATCGATACACCGACAGTCTGACCCGGAATACTCGCTAATACTCCAATACTACCAACGATTAGCACTACATAACCATAGAAAAAAGGAAATTTATTTGGGTTGATTAAGGAGTATTTGTTGTGTTTCAAGCTCTACTGTTTTCAACTCAAATATACTAGTTTTAGGCAGAACAGTATGCTGAAAAATATGACAAACTTATGCCTAAGTATTATGATACTATGAACGTCACTTTAACATCATTCGACGTTTATTCGGGTCTACTTATTGACGCTGTGAGATAGTTCCACGGTATCGAATCTGGGAACGTTGTGAACTATTAACGCGTATATCGCTGCGCATGTTAGGGTATAATTGTAGCGTAATATTATAGATTTCATTACGATTCTTTTTATCAGGAATAGTAAATCGTATGATATAACTATTGTTTTTACCTTTTTCAACGCTATATTCTTTTGAAATATCGTCAAATTTTATACCTGTATTATTATTTCTGGTATTAGCGCCCATCTGACGTTCACCAAAGTATGGTAAATAAGCGGTTATACTATCTCCTTTCATTTTTAGATAGTTAGGATTGCCGCTCAAGTTAATCATACCCGCAGATTCACCTGGTGGCAAAAGGCCTGAATTTGCAATACTTATAAGACTACTTGTTACTTGTGGATATGCCGTTTGAGATTCTATTTGAAAGTTTTTTTTCGCAACTAAACTATCTAATATCTGATTGTTCGTTGCCTCACTAACTTTTGAAGAGGCACATCCCACGATATTTGAAAAAGTATATAGTATAACAATTAATACCATTGCATAAACTAAATTCTTTGTTTTCATAATACCAAAAATAAATTAGTCCAATAAAGATAATGAGTATATGACTAACCTACATTTATTTAACACTATTTTAAATATGCTATTTTTTAGATGTTATAAAATATACCCCGGTTAATAAAATAGCAGCAGCAATGATTGATTGTAATGTGAGTCGTTCATCAAGAACTAGCCATCCTAAAAACAACGCCACTACAGGATTTACATAGGCCGATGTCGATACTTTTTCAGTAGACACTTCTTTTAATAAAAAGTTAAAAGCTGTAAAAGCAACGATACTTCCAAAAATAATAAGGAGTACAACAGACCAAGTTGCAGACGGACTCCATAACGTCGGTGATATCCAAATTTCTCCAAACAACATACTTGATATAAATAGAAAAAAACTCGCGATCAACATTTGATAAGCAGTACTTACAAAGAAACTCGGTGGTAAATCTGCTTTTGAAACAAACACACTAGCATAACTCCAAGAAAGCACACAAGTTAATATCATGAACATACCAATAATACTATTGGTATTCGCTGCAATAGACTGCTGACTTACTAATAAATACATACCAAAAACACCTAGAATGATGCCAATTATGGACTTTCTCTTTATTGGTTTCCTATCTATTAATCGCATTAATAATAGTACAAATAAAGGTTGAGTCGATGCTTCTAACGCAGCGAAACCACTATCAACATATTTTAAAGCCCATACAAAAACACCATTTCCATAAACTAAAAATAAAAACCCTGCGACGAAACAATTAGTCAATTGTCTCTTCGAAATTTTTAATGGCAACTTTAAAATTTTAGATATAACTACCATAAGTACTCCAGCAATACTAAAACGAAGTCCTGATAGAAATAAAGGTGGCATTTCAGTTACCGCAATCTTATTTAATAAATAAGTGGAGCCCCATATAAGGTAGATCGCAATAAATGCTATAATGACAAGTAATTTTGGCGATTTTGACATGGATTAAGTTATTGAACGAAATTAATCCTTTATTTAAAAACAGATATCTTTAATTTTATATATTTCTTCTGACTAAAAAAAGTATTTTGCAGTCATAAAAACAGACTATATTGAAAGTATGTATTGCGGAAAAACCTAGTGTTGCCCGTGAAATTGCACAGGTTTTAGGGGCTACGATAAAGCGTGACGGGTATTTCGAAGGAAATGGATATGCTGTTACCTATACATTTGGGCATTTATGTACCCTATTTGAACCTAATGACTACAAACCATACTGGAAGAGTTGGGATTTAAATAATCTACCAATGCTACCAGAAAAATTCATGACTAAAGTAGTTGCGAACGGGGGTATACAGAAGCAATTCAAAATTGTAAAGAACTTATTTGACAAGGCTGAAATTGTTATTAATTGTGGGGATGCTGGTCAAGAAGGTGAGCTGATACAACGTTGGGTATTACAACAATCAAATTATACGGGTGAAGTTAAGCGTCTATGGATTTCTTCATTAACTGCCGAGGCAATAAAAGAAGGGTTTAAAAATTTAAAACCTTCATCAGCATACGATAACTTATACTATGCAGGATTTTCACGAGCTATTGGTGATTGGTTATTAGGAATGAATGCTACGCGTTTATACACACTCAAGCATGGAGGATATAAACAGGTGCTTTCAGTCGGTCGAGTACAAACACCGACCTTGGCAATGCTCGTAAATCGCTATAAGGAAATTGAGAGTTTTAAACCACAACCTTATTGGGAATTACAAACATTGTACAGGGAAACCTTGTTCAGCTATGAAGATGGCCGTTTTTTAAATATGAAAGATGGTGAAGTACTGGCTAATAAAGTTAAAGACGACGCTTTTGAAATAGTGTCAATTACCAAGAAAAAAGGCAAAGAATACGCACCCAAACTTTTTGATTTAACAGGTTTACAAGTGTATTGTAATACAAAATTTGGTTTTTCGGCCGATGAAACCTTAAAAATTGTTCAAAAATTATATGAACAAAAGGCAGTAACATACCCGAGAGTAGACACAACATTTCTACCCAATGATGTTTATCCAAAAGTTCAAGGGATTTTAAAAAATCTATCCAATTATAGTAACTTGACAGTACCGTTATTAGGAAAAAAAATACGGAAATCTACCAAGGTCTTTAATGATAAGAAAGTGACCGACCACCACGCGATTATTCCAACAGGTATGCAATTTAATTTACAATATAATCAACAACGAGTCTATGAAAGTATCGTAAGGCGATTTATTGCTGTTTTTTATGAAGATTGTGAAGTTTCAAATACAATGATAATCGGAAAGGCTGCCAACGTAAAATTTAAAACTACAGGGAAAGAAATCTTAAAGAAAGGTTGGCGCATTGTCTTTGAAAGCAATTCAAATTCGAGTACAAATTCCACTAAATTATTACCGGCCTTTATTAAAGGTGAAAAAGGACCCCATAAACCCTCTTTTGTAGAGAAACAGACAAAACCACCTAATCATTTTACAGAAGCTACACTACTTCGTGCCATGGAAACTGCTGGCAAGCAAATTGACGATGAAGAACTACGTGAATTAATGAAAGACAATGGCATTGGCAGACCGTCAACACGGGCCAATATTATAGAAACCTTGTTTCGAAGAAAATATGTAGAACGCAACAAGAAACAACTCCTGCCAACTACCACTGGTATTCAGTTAATTGATACCATTCAGAATGAATTATTAAAGTCGGCTGAACTCACAGGAACTTGGGAAAAGCAATTAAAAGATATAGAAAAAGGAACCTTTAAAGCAAGCCACTTCATTAAAAACATGAAACAGTTGGTAGATCAATTAGTTTATGAAGTACGCAATGAAAACAGGCGCGCCAATATATCTCATGTTACAAATAAAAAAACCATTATAAAAAATAAGGCACAAAAAAGGGAAGAAATTAAAGGTGCTACCTGCCCTAAATGCAATAATGGACGACTTTTAAAAGGAAAAAATGCCTACGGGTGCAATAGATATACAGATGGTTGTAATTTCAGATTGCCTTTTAGGATAAACGAAAAACAAATATCTGAAAAGCAGTACCTTCGTTTATTACAGAAAGGTGCTACTATAAACCTCAAAGGATTTAAAACAACAAAAGGCACAGTTGATGGAGCCTTAACTTTTGACTCTGAGTTTATTGTGATATTGAATAAAAAAGAAAAATCTACCCCTGAAAATAAAGATCAGCTACGTTGCCCTAAATGTAAAAACGGGGTCATTATTAAAGGTAAAATGGCATATGGTTGCAGTGGATATACAACGGGGTGTAATTTTCAAGTTTCGTTTCTTGCAATCAAAAATAAAGCTACTGGCAAAGTACTAACCAAAGAATTAGTGCGGAAAATTATAATGGAAAATGTATAAAAAGATTTAATGGAAAAACAAGTATTTCAATTAAAAACAGGGCAACCTTATATTCAACTCAATAACTTGCTGAAATTTTATCAATTGGCTCAAACAGGAGGGCATGCCAAAATTATAATACAGAATGAAGAGGTACGAGTTAATGGTACGATTGAAACACGTATAAGAAAAAAATTGATAGCATCAGACGAAGTACAAGTAGGTGAACATTTTATTAAAATTGAAGCTGCCTAAAGAAGAATTTTCTTGATTTTATTTTCAATTACCTACATGCTATTATGGCAGCTGTTTTGTCTAAAGTAATACCCGTTATATCATCACCATACACCATCAATTGTAAAGGTAAATAGATCTCATCAAATAGTTCCAGCTATTATAACAATAGAACTTGCTTCATCATCGTTACTATATAAGAATAATGTAACTAAAACCATAATTAGCGCTAAAATTGATTTTTTTTAACATATTTTAATTATCACGTTTACATGAAAAAGATCTTAATAATTCTTACACTTTTTTTTCTGTGTCAGGCAAATTCGCAATCTCGGGTTGCGACTGAATGGAATGAGCAGCTATTAGATGCGATAAGAATTGATTTAGCCAGACCTACAGTTCATGCACGCAATCTATTTCATAGTGCAATACTTATGTATGATGCTTGGGCAGTTTTTGATGAAAAAGCAGAAACAATTTTTTTGGGAAAAAAGTTTGGGGGCTATACATGTAATTTTACTGGAATAGGATACCCTAACGAAGTATTAACTGCGCGGCATGAAATCATCAGTTATGCCATGTATCGTTTTTTGCTGCATCGTTTTTCAAACTCTGAAGCGACTAAATTAAGAATCACAACATTATTCAAATCATTTGGCTACGACACTGATAATACGTCAACCAATTACAGTACAGGTTCTTATGCTGCTTTAGGTAATTATTTCGCAAACGAGATGATACAATTTGGTTTGCAAGATGGTTCAAATGAAGCCTCCTCGTATGAGAACAGGTACTATAGCCCCGTTAACACGCCTTTAGAAATGTATCAGTACTCAGACACGAATACTATAGACCCCAATAGGTGGCAACCCCTAGCCTTTTTAGAATTCATAGACCAAAGCGGTAATGTACTAGAAAGTACACCTAGCTTTTTAAGCCCCGAATGGGGTGAAGTTACACCATTTTCACTTGACGAAAATGATTTAAGTATCAGAAATAATGGCTTTGATAGCTATATTTACAACGACCCTGGACCACCAGATTATATTCTAGACTCGGATGAAAATGGTATCGATGATCCTTATAAATGGGGGTTTGCATTAGTGGCATCTTGGTCTTCACACTTGGACCCGAATGATGATACGATGATTGATATTTCTCCCGGAGCTATCGGGAATTTATTACAAGATGATCTTCCACAAACGTTTCAAGAATATAAGGAGTTTTATAATTTTTTAGACGGTGGCGATATAGGCAAGGGCCATGGCATCAATCCTTATACAAATGCTCCTTACTCTCCACAAATGGTTAAGAGAGCGGATTATGCCAGAGTATTGGCAGAGTTTTGGGCAGATGGACCAAATTCTGAGACCCCGCCTGGACATTGGTTTACCATATTTAATCATATCAATACAGCTTTTTATGACAATCGTAGATTTGGTGGTCAAGGTTCACCTTTAAGTCAATTAGAGTGGGATGTGAAATGTTACTTAGTTTTAGGAGGTGCTTTACATGATGCAGCAGTTACAACTTGGGGAATTAAAGGTTATTATGATTATGTTCGACCGATATCAGCGATTCGATATATGGCAGGTAAAGGTCAAAGTTCAGACATATCTTTAGCAAGTTATGACCCGCATGGTTTACCATTGATTCTGGAAAGAATTGAACTGATCAGCGAAGATGATCCGTTAGCAATTGAAAATATTGATAACATTGGCAAAATAAAAATTAAAGCATGGAAAGGTCCTGATTATTTAAATAATACATCGTCAATTGCTGGTGTTGATTGGATTTTAGGGGCGCATTGGTGGCCTTATCAAAGAGGAACTTTCGTAACGCCGAATTTTGCCGGATATTTATCTGGGCATTCAACTTTTTCTAGCGCAGCAGCACAAGCCTTAACATTAATAACTGGAAGCCCTTATTTTCCAGAATTTTATGGAAATTTCGATGCTGAGAGAAATGAATTTTTAGTTTTTGAAGAGGGTCCTTCCGAAAATATTAGGTTAGAATGGGCAACCTATAAAGATGCATCAGACCAAACGAGCCTTTCACGTATTTGGGGAGGTATTCATCCTCCTATAGATGATATCAGAGGTAGAATCATTGGAGAGAAAATTGGAAACGAAGCTTATGAGTTAGCTATTCAATATTTTAATGGGGATGTTTGTAACGATGAAAATTGTTTGGTGACAGAAAGTGATATTAATATCTATCCAATTCCTTTTGAAAATGAAATCACCATAGCATCAAAAGCAACTGGGATAGTCATAGCTGAATTATTTAGTCTTGACGGAAAAAGAGTTTTTCAAAAGGAAATTCAATTGAGCCGTAATTCAACTTCATCACTTGTAATCCCTTCAATAAGTACTGGAGTTTATATCGCCAAGCTTTCAAACGCTTTCAGTAAAGAAACAGTGCTCACTAAAAAAGTTATAAAAATATAATTTTCTTATTCTGCTGGTCTACCATGAATTTCTTCAAAAATAGTATCAAAATTATCTCTTATATAGGTGCGTAATTTCATACGATAGTCATTCTTCAACCATTCAACGAAGTTATTGGTACTTTTACTGATACATTTAGAATAGCGTTGAATTCGAAAATCGATATCGTCACCTAGAAGTTTTGCAAGGGCCAATGCATCATATACATCTTCGCTGTTTTCAATACATATTTTTGTATGATGAGCAATAGATTTCTCTAGCACTACTTTTGACGAAAGACCATTTTTAACCGCCTCTTTATACACTTCTCGAATATCAAAAGATAAATCAGGAGATTTGTTAAATTGTACTTTAATAACATCCGGCATTTCATAAATGAAATTACCTTCTAATTCTTCATCAGTTTGTAATTTATCGAGATAGTAATTAGGAGATCGAAATATTCGTTGCCAATCTAAATTCGAGCCCCATGGCCCAAAACGATGAAAGTTATTACCTAAATCGATCACCGAAAAAAACTTTTTATTGTCTAAAATTCTACTCCCTCTACCAATCATTTGGTAATATAAAGTCAATGATTTAGTGGCTCTATTTAGTATAATAGTATCTACTGTAGGCTCATCAAAGCCAGTAGTAAGAATACTTACAGAAGTTAATATGGCATCAGGCGTTTTTTTAAACCAAGCCAAAATTTCTTTCCGTTCTTGTTTTGACGCTGTATTATCTAAATGTGCAATTTTATAGCCAGCAGATCTAAATAAGTCATACACATATAACGAGGTGTTAATTCCATTATTAAAAATAAGTGTTTTTTTGTCTTTAGACCGTTCTTCATACGACTGTAATAATTTACCAAGCATATTTACATTTGTATATAGGTCTTCTGAAGATTTTACCGTGTAATCACCATTTGAGCCTACCACTAATGAAGTCAAACCGACGTTATAGGTATACATTTCAGCTTTGGCTAAAAATGTGTTTTCAATTAATGATTTAATGCTTTCTCCAACAATGAGTTCATCATAATTATCATGCATTGGCAGTTTGATATTTGAACTTAAGGGTGTAGCCGTTACCCCTAAAATAAATGATTTTTCAAAAAATTTAAAAAGCTTTGTAAACGAATTATAATGTGCTTCATCAATAATTACCAAACCAACATTAGAAATATCAAGCTTACCTTCATTGAGTCGATTATTTAAGGTTTCTACCATTGCAACAAAACAACTGTATTTTTGTTGATCGTCTAAATTCGCCTTGCTACTCACAATCTTATTATCAACACCAAAACCTGTGAGCATTGTTGCTGTCTGATTACATAACTCAATTCGATGGGTCATTACAAGCACTCGCTTATTATGATGCTTTAGATATTGCCTAACAATTTCAGAAAAAATAACGGTTTTACCTCCACCGGTTGGTAATTGATATAAAAGATGATAATCATCTGGAGCATCTTCAAAACTTTTGAAAATCTTATTTATAGCACCTTCTTGGTAAGAATAAAGTTCTTTACCAACTCTTTTATCTTCTAATTCAGCAACGGTTTCCTTTTCTGTCATTATAAAAATCTAATCTTGCAAAACTACATTGTTTTCATAGTTTTTAAGCTATGTTTTTAAAAAATTAAATTATAAACCTTTTAACAGCAGTAAACATAATTTTGTATCTGTAGTAAATTTTCAAGTTTGAGCTGTTATTTTTTCTTTGCGACAAAATTCGATTCTTGATGATTTACAATTGCTATATAAAATAGTTTAGTATATTTATGATTATCAAAATTCAAAAGAAATGACAAAAATTGCGATTGTCGGGCCTATACCACGTGATACTATAAAAACACATAAGGGAGAAGTCATTCAAAAATACGGGTGTGTAAGTCACCCTACAATAGCACTTGCTAAATTATTTGAAGATGAAACGGATGGCATGGTGGTGCCTATAGCTCATATACATAAAAAGGACGAATCGGATATCAAATCACTATTCGGACCACATTCAAAAGTTAATGTCGAGGGAATTTATTCGCAAAAAGATGCAGGAACTATCATAGAGCTTAATTTTATCGATCAAAATAATAGAATTGAGAAACAAACGGCAAACATGGCAGCAATAATGCCAGAAGATGTTCATCCATTTTTAGATGTTGACTCTTTCGTATTTATACCAATTACTGATTTTGAAATTGATCTTGGTACATTAAAGTATATTAAAGAAAATAGTAAGGCTACTATATTTTTTGATGCGCACGGTCCCACTACTTTTATAAATGATAATGGAGAGAGATTACGACAATATTGGCAAGACAAAGACGACTGGTTTTCATATATCGATGTATTGAAAATGAATTTAGAAGAATCACATTGTTGTTGGTTCGATATTGATTATTCAAATGAGATCTATGATGATACCGACACAAAACATTTAGATGATTTTGCGGCTCATGCCTTGAATAAAGGAATTAAGGTACTCTATATAACCTTAGATTCTAGAGGGTGTGTAGTCTATACAAAAGACAATAAAAAAATAAAAAAAGAATTTATTTCCTCCGTTGACGTAAAGGACGTAATTGACACAACCGGATGTGGTGATTCATTTGCAGGAGGCCTTGCATATGGCTTTGCACGGTTCAATGACCCTGTGATTGCTGGTCAATATGCGAATGTATTAGGAGCGTTTCGAACACAAGGCAAAGACTTTAATGTTTTTAAATCAAAGCATGTAACAGATGCCTATGTGAAGTCTAATTATTGAATCAATCTTGGTTCTTTTTCGGCATAGGTCCGCGTAAATGGATAATTAAACCATTGAGAAAATTACGTAGTATTTGATCACCACATTCCATATATTTAGGATGGTTTTCATTTCTAAATAAAGCGCCAAGCTCACTTTTTGAAACTTTAAAGTCTACTAAACCACAAATTTTTACAATATCATCATCACGTAATTTATGTGCTACACGTAATTTTTTAAATATATCGTTATTAGATAAAGCCATATTAGATCCTAGTTTCTTTAAACGTTATTCCCAATTTATTTTGTATCTCATGTACCGCTGATAATTCACTCGGTAATATAAGCGCAATTGAAACACCTGTTTTGCCCGCTCTGGCTGTTCTACCACTACGGTGTGTATAATATTCTAATTGCTCAGGTAATTGATGATGTATCACAAAGGCTAAATTGTTTACATCGATTCCTCTTGCAGACACATCTGTAGATATCAACACCTGTACACTTTCATTTTTAAACGCTCGCATAACCTTATCCCGATCTTTTTGTTGCATATCGCCTTCTAAGGCTCCAACTGAAAAACCTTCTTCTTTTAAAGTTTTCGCTAATTTCTGTGTACCTGCCTTTGTTCTGCAAAAGATAATTCCACGATCATTTGGTCGTTGCTCTAAAAACTGAATTAGTAGATTGACTTTTTCTTTAATTGTGGTTTTAATATATTGGTGCGTAATATTTTCATTTACAAGCGAATTTTTATTGACCTCTACACGGGGTGCATTGGTATCCATATAGGTCTTAATAATCTTTTTTATCTCTTCAGGCATCGTCGCAGAAAACAACCATGTATTTCTGTTACCATCAGTATATTTCAGAAT
>RCNB010001902.1_pt1 | contig 12951 bp, 10 predicted proteins | sample 2041321 | NCBI WGS metagenome assembly RCNB01 (sample SAMN09708232, study PRJNA481090) | Marine sediment metagenome, whole genome shotgun sequencing project. | reverse complement strand
GCTTTATATTGCGTGAGAAAATTTACCGAATCAATATCCATTGATCCGTATTTTGCTATGTAAATTGCTAATTCTATTCCTGTAGAACCCCCACCAATTATAACATTGTTTTTTCCTATTGGAGCATCGCCGGTAAATACATCGTTTGCCCAAAATACATTATCCCTATCAATTCCCGTAATAGTGGGCTTATTTGGAATGGAACCAGTTGCTACTAATACAATATCAGGATTTATTTCTTTAACTTTGTCAATTGTTATTTCTTGTTGCAGGTGTGTATGAATATTATATTTTTGAATCCAGTAAGTATAGTTTTCAATTATTCTTTTAAATTCATTCCGTCCTGGTGGTATCCAAATTATATTTAATAACCCACCTATTTTATCATCCTTTTCATATAGATGTACCTCATGACCTCTCATAGCAGCAACTCGAGCAGCTTCCAACCCTGCTGGACCAGATCCAATTATCATAACATTTTTCTTTATCTCAAGGGGTTTTAACTCGGTCTTAGCTTCTTTTCCGGCTCTAGCATTTCTTAAACATATTACTGATTTCATAGCAAATATGGCATCAAAACACCCTTGATTGCAGCCGATACAATACATAATATCTCTCATTTCGCCTTTCTTTGCTTTTACAGGTAGGTAAGGGTCCGCAATTAAAGTTCGACCCATGCATACGGCATCAGCTTTTCTAGCCATTAAAATCTGTTCAGCTAATTCAGGTGTGTTAATTCTATTTGAAGCAAATACGGGTATAGAGACTCGATTCTTAATATTTTCCGCTAAATATGAATAACATCCCTCTGGAACATCCATTGTTGTTTGAGGGGTTTTAGTTTCATGCCACCCCCCAGTTACATTGAGATAATCTAAATACTCAGATAGTCTATCAGCAATGACAGCTTTTTCTTTATAGGTGTTACTACCAGGTACAAAATCATCCCCAGAAATCCTATAACCAAGAGGGATATCTTCTAGCTTAGATTTCATTAACTCCAAAGTTTCTATTGGGAATCTTAGACGGTCTTCAAGATCGCCTCCATACTTATCAGTTCGTTTGTTAGTCTTTGGAGAAATAAATTGTGTCATTAAGTAGCCTGCATTAGCACATATTTCAACGGCGTCGAAACCTGCTTTTTCAGCGCGTAAACCAGCATCTACAAATGCTTGTTGTTCCCTTTTAATGTCTTCAAGAGTCATTTCTCGTGGAGTTGTTTTACTAAATTTACTATATACTGCCGACGGGGCAATTGGTGCTTTACCAATGACTAAAGGCATAGAATATGCTCCACCATGGTACAGTTGCGCACAAACTTTTACATCTTCCCTTGCAGCATGGACAGCTTTCGTTAGCTCAGTTAATTTAGGTAAAAATTCATCACTATCTATAGAAATCATCATTGGAATCCCTTTTGCATAAAGATCTACATAACATCCTCCAACAATAAGCATTCCCGCACCTCCCTTTGCTCTTTCGACATAAAAATCAATTAACTGTTGAGAAATATATCCATCGCCCGCCATATTGAGATTAATTGCGGGCATAACTATACGATTTGAAATTGTAATATTTCCAATCTGCAGAGGTTCAAACAATTTAAAGAATTTCAAATAAATTTCACTTTAATTAGGATAGAATTTATAATTTTATTAGTTATTAAAATTGATACCAGTATAAATTATTAACTTTTGTTTGTTTAAAGCTTAAATAAACGCCATTCAAGCGATATAATAAGGACAAGATTTTTAATATTTATTCTTATCTGAAGTACGAATCAGATTTTTCTGATTCTTGAGGACCCTTCATAAATTGATTTGCTTGCTTTTTGTAAGAATCGATAACCTGTTCCATTTCTTCGATCTGTTTGTTTAATTCATCGAAGTTCATCTCAATATTAAAATAATCCATTAATAATACAACTAATGCCTTAGATGCTCGGGGATCCAATGTCATCATAGGTAATGGTAGTGTTTCTGCTAACAAGCATACTCCAGGAGCAAATCCTTTTTGTCCTGCCCAAGCGGGTAAAATCCCATTTGCTCCAGCAATCACTCCGCCCTCCATTAGTGTTGTGTTTTCAAATTTTAAAAATGTTTCATTTATATTGTCGTTTGTTCCACAAATGTGTATTATTGGTTTGTCTCTTACTCTATCAATAACCATTGCACCAGCACTGACGTACATTTTAATTTTACTATTTGTAATTTTATCCATCGCCTCACAGAATTTCTGAGAGAAGTCAAATACACCTTGTGATGTCTGGGGTTGATAATTGGCTGTTAAAATAAAAAGATCAGGTTTATTTTTCTGTTTTCTTGACTTATAATAGACCTTTGCTGATGGAATCTCCAATTTACCCTTTTCAACATTTGATTTGGGGGGAAAATCGAAATATTCAATATCCAAGAATTCTTTAGCTTCGATCGAATCTTTAATTGAAGTGATCGCAAGTTTTGCAACTAAAGCAATCCCTGGCCAACCAATCAAAACAATCGGATCGTTTAAATCATTTGGATTTAACTCAAATTTCTGATTTATGTTTATATTCATTTCATTCTACCTTTTCTGTTGCTATAGATCAATTATTTTTTCTCCGCAGTGGGGACAGAAATCGATACGCACTTTCATAAATTTCCCACAGAAAGGACAATACATACCGGAGTTAAAATTTTTGGAAACTTCAGTACCAGAAGTTTCATAATTTTGTAACGATTGATAATTTGGTGATAGATATTGAGTTTGTTGTTCTCTATTATTTTTTAAAAAGCCATACAGAGAAGTTAATAGGCAAATAAATAATGGAGCAAGTAACAATCCAGGTAAATTATAAAAGAGATCATATAGTATAATTGAAACATAATTTCTCGTGGATGGATTGTACCATGAGGCATCGTATACTTGGAGTAGGAAAGGAGTAACAAACATTTGGAAGATGAAATCGCAAAGGATAACTATTAAATTGCTAAGTATAAAAATGCCAATTATCTTCCAAAATGCGCCTCTTGCTACTTCTCGAGCTTCCTTTATAGGTGAAATTCCTTTTTCTGAATGATATGTGAACAAGTAAAAAATGTAATACCCAAAAATGATAATACTTGGAATAAAAAGGAGAAATGACCCTACTGCGATTCCAACACCTAATAATAGAATAACAAGCAATAGCCTCCCATTAAATGCGTTTTTTAATTCAGTAGAAAAGTTCGAAGGATTACCAGAGAATTTGTTGAACAAATAATTACTTACTAAACACATAGCAAATATATTGAATACTGATGATGTTAAATTATTGACAAACTCAGTGTTGATAACTAAAGCGAAGTACTCAAACATTACGTTAAGATCGTCGTTAGTGAGGGTCGAAGGATCTTTCTGTATAATAAAATCAATCGCCGGAGTTATGAGATTTAATTGCCAGTTTAAATCACTAACTAACAAATTTTTAATTATTAAGCTAATTACAAAAATAAAGGCGAGAGGTATAATTAAAGTCTTATAGCTTTTGCTAAATAAATGTAAGCCTTCCAAGATGACCTCCTTAAACCTCTTATTTGAGATGCTTTTCGGTCTTGGATAGCCATCCGACATAATTTTTATTATTCTCTTAATTATTTATAATTTGTTAAAAAAATATAATTAAAAGGTTTATTCTTTAATTTATTAGTAGTTATATAAAATGTTAACTTAAGAAATAAAAATTCTTTTAATACATGTTATGTACGCTCAACAACAACCTACACGCCATATTCCGGGAATAATATCTTATATGGATTATTTTTCCTCTAAAAAATCTGCTTATATTCTCATTTTTAGTATACCTGCCATTCTTGCTGTTCTATCGTTTATATTAAATTCACTTTACACGAATATTTGGAACTTTTATTACCTTTCTAATGTTTTAATAACATTTTACTTAACCTCTGGAGGAGGTGTCATAATATCGATATTTTTTTACTCAAAACGCGCTCCACTACTTGCTAGGCCTCCGAAGGGATGGTCTTTTCAAATGAATGCCTTTTTTACTGGAATAATGGGTTTATCACTTTTAATTGGACAAACAATTACAATTTTCCTTAGAAATGTCACATTTCAGGAAGTCTTTCTCATATTGGGTACTATAATTTCTTATATCTTCGCATATGTTGTATATTTTTCGTTTACTACAGTTGGTAAATATGGAAATTTCATTTTAGCATTTATACAGCCGGTAATTGTAATAACGCTCTACAGCATTTTCGCATCTCCACTTCCATTTTTTTTTTTTATCAGAGCAATCCTTTTCTTTACAATTTGTGCCTTAATTTTTGCGATCCCGTATGCAAGAAGTATGTCTCGAGTAAGTAATATATACAGACAAGCAACTGGCATAGGAGGATATCCATTTATTAGAGCTTTCGTACTTTCGATGTTATCCGAGGGTAATGATGAATTACTCGAAAGCTTTTTTGATAAAATAGGGGTCAGCACCAATGCTTTGATACAATACTTGGCAATCAGAAGTAAGGCTACACAAAAACTTAAAGGTTTATTCGTCGTACCACACGTTCATTTTGGACCTTTTAAAACTTGTGGGTCTTCAGATTTACCAGCTCATATCTACGAAACATTTAGTCACATTCAGGGTACGACTGTTTATCACACTACAAATGATCACACACAGAATTTAACGTCTCAGAAAGAACTTGAAAAAGTCTTAAGTCAGATAAAAAGAGATGTGAAGTATATCGATGAAGACGATAAACTAGAATGGATAAAAGAGGTTAATGCCACCACAAGAAGCATGTCGAATTCTGCAAAGTTAATAGGTATAGATATAAATAATGTTGCTATAATGTTCTTAACTAGACATCCTTTACCTTCTGATGATATTCAAGCTGAAATAGGCACCAAAATAAGAAAGATAGCAAAAGAGAAAGGTTACCGCGAGGTTATCATAATAGATTCGCATAATTCAATTATCGGGGATGAGGTTTTGATAAGAAACAAATCGATTGAAGCCAATGACCTTATAGCTGTTTCAGAAAAATTTCTTGTCTCAAACAAAACTCCAAAAAATAATAATAAAATTGTCGTGGAATATGGTGTTGCAAAAGATCTAATGACGGAATACACAGAAAGAGATGGTATTGGTATAGGAGGAATAGTTGTTCACTTATTTAAAGACATTGGATCAAGTCAAAAAACGGTGTTTATTCACTTCGATGCAAATAATGCGTACGTTGATATTCGATCGTTCGTTTTAAACATGCTACAAAATAGAGGAATCGAAAGGGGGGAAATTACGACTTCAGATTCTCATACGGTAGCAAGACAATTCTCAGCGCGGGGATATTCTCCCTTGGGTGATAAGATCACATTAGAAAAGATTCTAGAAAAAATTGATAATCTGATAATTAAAGCAGAAAGCAATTTAGAGGAAGTGGAATTTTATTATCACGATTCTATTGTCGAAAATGTAAAGATATGGAACAATCCTCGCTACTTTGAGGTGATTATGAATACTCTATTCAAATGCATTAAGGTTTCTCGTGGATTATTCACATACAGTCTGATAATCCCCGCTTTATTTTCAATAATCTTACTTCTATTTTTCTATAACATCCAATTTTCGGGTATTTTTTAGTACCCGGAAACTTATCTTTGTTGCGTATGATCTATATATTACAGAGATATATCTATGTAATTTGACCTTTTTTCTTTAAAAATATTCTTTTCTTTTCGTAATTGCATAAGATATGTTGAGTTCAGAAATTTCAAAATTGATGAAGGTGACATTCATAGGTTCGCCGGCAGTCGGAAAAACGACAATGCTACGACTTCTCTCAAAGGATACGATTAACAAATTTTATTTCCCTACCCATGGCTTTGATTTAAAAACGATCAAATTAGACGACTTTAATATCCGCGTTTGGGATTTTGGCGGTCAAAGTTCGTACCTAAAAACTTATTCAAGAGATTACCTTCTAGGATCAGATGTTCTTTTTATTGTTACTGATTCTACGCCGCGAAATGTTTTAAACTCGCGAGAATTGATTAAATTTGCTACACACTTCATCGATAAAGAGTGTCCAATAATTGCTATAGCAAATAAACAAGATTTAACAAAGAATGATGGAAGAATGAGTCCAGATCGCGTAGAACAATTACTCCACATTAAAACATATGGGCTTACGGCGATAAATCCAAACGAGAGAATTAAATTATTAAATATTATGAGAAAAGAATTGAACCAAGTTGTATTAAGAAGGAGGTCAAAAGAAGATGAATTTTAACGAAAATGAACTTTTTGGAGCAGCTCTAATAGGTTTTGATATGATCGATGGTCCTTTCCTCAAATGGAAAAAAGAATATGGACCCAAAACAAATTTGATGAGGTTAGATGATTTTGCCATGAACTTTTATTTAGCATTCAGAGGTGGTAATGCGGGGAAGAAACCAAGAGCTATTTTATACGACAAATTCTATATTGTTGCTTTTCCTCAGGATCTAGAGTTGTGTTGTTTATTCATGAAACCTCAAGGTATAGATACGAATATTAAACAGTTAAACAAAATCGCTTCAAGAATAACTCGTGAAATGGATTCTATTGAAAACGAAGTCGATACACCTGTTAATTCTGATGAAGACACAATCGAAGAGATGAAAAGACTAATCGTAAATTTATTAAATGGGACTGAAATGTCTACGCCTGAGTTAAGAAGGTATTTCAAATTAAGCAATTCCCAAATTTGGAAGGTAATGTCCACTTTAGAAAGCTCTTTAAAAGTAAAACGAGCTCGTAAACAAGGAAGAACAATATTATGGACCGCTAATTAATTTTTTTTCTAATTTTTTATGTTTTTAATGAACTACTTACTTACATAAGGTTATGTTTCCAATTTTTCATTTTTGTATAATACCTTGAAAACATAATGTAGCAGATATCAGGCAGTTCCTTGTCTAAGTTATTTAATGTAATATATCGAAGAACATGATTGATTAGGAAAATACCCAAAAATTCCATGTGATAACTACCTACTTTTTTAGAAAGTGTATCTCCGGTATAAGATATGTTTAGTTTGTCCTGAGTGTCGTAAGTTAATCCAATAGAGATTCCTGGAAACACTTCCTTTATAATTTGCCATTTATCAGCTGTTTTCCTCACTTTAGCACCAAGAAATACTGCTAAATCGTTTGCATCGCCATCTTTCAACAATCTAAATGGCTCGGTTCTTTGAATTAAAACATTTTGCATTAATTCAGATTTCTTCTCATAAGATTGTTCAAAGGGCTCTCTATTTTGAATCATTCTCTCTATATAATTAAAAATTACATCAACGTAAGTAATGCTATCTTCACCAGGGATTAAATGTACTCGTTCACCGGAAAAAAAGCATTTAAATTCTGCGGTAACTCCATCTCCAAATTCATCTCCGAAATATGTAAAAGCGAGATGTATATTAACCTCTGGAAACATTTTTAATGTAATCGTCCAATCTTCGTTAAAACCTAAATTTTCGATTTTACCTCCAATATCCTCTGAAATTATCTTCTTAAGCGTATCCATGTTGATATCAACGAAAAGTTGATGCTTTGCTTTGCTAACATCTTCTAATTCCTTAACATGGGGACCTGTTACCCCAGTTGCATCAATCTGTCCGACAGTCCAATATTTAGTTTTAGTTATTTTAACTCCACCTTAGAAAAAGTTGTTCTAGTATTATAGAGGTTATTTTTTTTTGAATTTTGCGATAAAAAATCCTTTTGTTCGGTGGGTTGCTGGAAATAATCTTCCTGTTCCAGGAATATGCTGATTGTCTATCTTATAACTAGGAGAAAACCATTTTGGAAGCTCCATAGGCTTAAAATGGTTTAAGATTTTTAATACTTGCAGCTCCCCTTCCTCAGGGTAAAAACTACAAGTAGAATAAACGAGAATGCCGGAAGGCTTTAACAATTTAAGAGCACTTTTAAGTAACTTCTCTTGGAGCACAAGGTTTTGACGAAGGAATCCTTCATTCTGTCGCCATTTGAGTTCGGGATTTGTTGAAAATGTTCCACTCCCGGTACAAGGTGCATCTAATAAAATCTTATCGAAGAAGTTAGTATATCTAACTGGTAATTTAATGCCGTCTGAATTCATTAAGTTGGTGTTTAATACATTTAACTTTCTTAAAAGTTGCCTCGCTACACTTAATCGCTGTTTGCTAAAGTCATTGGCTATTATTTTGGCTTGATTTTGAGATAACTGAGCAATAATGCTAGTTTTAATTCCAGGAGCAGCACACATGTCGCATATCAACTCGTTTGCTTGAGGTTCTAAAAGGTGGGTTACCGCAAAAGAAGCCTTATCCTGTATAATGAGTTTTCCTTCTTTATAAAATCGATTCAAAAGAATTTTCTTTTTATTTTTTAATTCCGTATAAAAAACCTTTGAGAAATGTGTGTCTTGAGTAGCATTGATTCCTTGTTCTTTTAAATCCTTCAAAATAATATCCAATAAATCTTGTTGATTCTTTTGGTATGGTAAATCATTAAGTCGAAAAAATAAAAGTTCATTGCTCTCTTTACTATCCATTTGTTTAATATTTGCTCTAATTGTTTCTAGATCCATTATCGGTGCAAGTTTTTTAATTAAAAATGTTGGAATTGCGATTTCTAAACTTACTCTTTCTAATTCGTTTTTTCCTTTTAAGGCTCGCTTCCATGAAAAGAAATCAAGATTTTTTATGAGAGCCAATTCATCTGAGCTGAAATTGAGTTCATTACCTACTTTTAGAGCCTTTTCTTTCTCCCATACGATTCGATAAATAGCAATAAGATACTTAGCATTGCAATATTTATTAGAAAAGTGTGGTTTATTAGTAAATTTAAGGTTTCGCTTTAAAATGAAGTTGATTTTGTTCCAATATCGGAGTATTTCGTAATAATAATGAACTAACTCAGCATTACTACGATTTTTGATAGAAAGAGAGCCTGATTTTCGCTCAATAAATTTAATCAATAATTTAATTAATATACCTATAACTTTTTGATTGATGCTAAACACTCTCCGATAATTTGATCTTTTTTGAGCTATAAATTCATTGTAATATTGATTATGGATAACCAAATAGAGATGCTGTTGAATTAGTAATTTCTGCTATATCTTTAAGTTCCTGTTTAGAGAAACTTGTTTGATAATAAGTTGGTTTATGCAAGTTCTTTATGTAATATTTTTTAATTTTAGTAAATTTTTCTTTTTTTAGATGTGTATGATTCAGAATTTTATCGATGATTTCTGATGGATTACTGACTAAATCATCGTATCTTACTACTAGTGTCGCTTTAGAAAGTTTTTTATTTTTATTGAGAACATCAGCAATAAAATAGTAAATTGATGCCCAATATAGAGCCCATCCTTTTACATCATTATAATTTTTTGACCAAATCTCTCGGATGGTTTTTATAGTCTGATTATTTCCTACGTTTATTGATTTTCTGTTATATCCAAATTCATAATGGCCAATTAATTGTGTAAAATGCTCTAAACGAGGATCTTTCATTCCCATTTTCCTAAATAAGATGTTTTGTTTAATGAGGGATGCAATATGATCGACGGGATTACGGATTATTAATAAAAATTTAGATTTTGGAAAAATTTGAAGTAGATATTCCATCCTAGAAATGTTGTAATTATTTTTTGTAAGGTAGCGAGATTTAGAAAAGGTAAATAACAATTTAGCTATGTGATTTCTATAAAAAGTCTCGAATTTTTTATTTGAGACCTCGTTATTCATAATAGTTGAGCGATCTTCATCATGCAAGTTTAGAAAATTGTCCCGCCAAAAAACTTCTTCTAAAGCTTCAGGGCTTTCTCGATTTACGTTAATTCCATCCTTATGAAGTCTTTCAACAGGATTAAGGAAGATTTTAGTTTTTCGGGCGAAGTTTGTCCAAGTGTAGGGAAGATAAGCCATAGGTGTGTGAATGTAACGATGTGTAGCCACATCGGGGTGTTTACTTAACATTTCAAGAACTATTGTTGTTCCTGCTCGTGCAAGTCCAGTAATGTATATATTATTCCCTTCATGGAAATTTGAAAGTTTCCTTAAAAGTATTAAAGTTTCGACTTCATCAAAGAATCGGACTAGAGGTTTTATATAAGTTAATCCTTTTGCGATATAATATGCAAACAAAGGATATTGAAATTTAGTTCTATTAGTTGGGTTCAAAAACTTCAAATCCATATTTCTTCTCTAAATCAACTACAATTAAAAAGTTACTTATAGCAAATGCTCTATATTAGAGAATTTTTAAAGAGATGTATCCTTAGGTTGATCATACAAATTACTAAATAGATGAGTTTTGTTTTTAATGTGGTTAATTCTACTGATTTGGATAATAGTAATTTTTTTTTCTACACTGTTAATTAGTCAATATATAAAGATGCAAAAACGAGAGGACATAGCTATTGCATTTTACATTTTGTTCATCACAATGTCGCAAATATTAGCGGCAAAAATTGGGGATTTTAGTATAGGTGCGTTTCAAATCACAGCACCAGTTGCAGTTCTTATATTTCCTTTCACTTTTCAAATAACCGACATGGTGAATGAGAATTTCGGGAGAAAAAGAACCCACAGAATGATATTTATCGCTTTCATAACTCAGATATTCATGGCTATTTTTATATGGTTTAGCATCGAAGTTCCTGCCGCTCCGTTTTGGGGATTTGATTGGGGAAGCAACCCTATCGAAGCTCAGCAATTTTTGTTGTATTTCCTTGGATCAACATTTAGAATTACTATAGCTTCTTGGATTTCATTTATTATAACCGAAAATTTGGATGCCATTTTGTTCGCTAAGCTAAAAAAATGGACGAAAGGAAAGAATCTTTGGGTAAGAAATGTGTTTAGCGATATACCAACCTTAGCTTTAGATAGCCTGCTTTTCATTTCTATTGCTTTTGGAGGTTTATTTCCTCTTGAAGTTATCGGGGTAATAATCTGGGGACAATTACTTACCAAATGGTTCTTTGGGATCGTGGATACGCCTTTTATGTATCTTTCTCGTGGGATAATAAATGGGAAATTAAATTTATTGGGAAACCTATTTTCTAAAAAAGAAGAACAGTAAATTTTCCATCATATTTGGATTAATTCATAATGAGTTGAACCTATTTTATTCTGTAAAGCGGATTCAAACTGTCGAATAGGATTGAGCATTCCCATCATTGCTTTGAACTTCTCAACTCCTTGCTCTATTGGTTTTGTCCACTGACCATCTTGCTTTAAAATTGGAAGCCCTGGAGCTTTAATTTCGGCATCGAAACAAGCTTTATCGATCGCTACAGGATCAGAAGAACCAAAGATTCCTAGATCAGGCACAACCGCCATCCCTGCGTTAGGTACGCAATCACACATGAGAGGTATGCCCAAAGCAAAATTAATATACCGAATATTCTCTGGACCAAAAGAATTGATAACTGCTGCAGCACAGTCGATGAATCGATCTGTGAATTCATTAATTTCATTCATTTTGGGTTTCTTAATTGCTCTTTTAATTGGACATTTCAAAAAACACAGAAAACACCCATAACAAAGCTCAGCATCTATTAAAGCCTTCTCATTTTCGATTTTAATTGCTTTCACTGGACAAGCACTAATGCATTCTTGCTTACATTGAGAGGTGTCGCATTTTTTCTCATTTATTTTTAACATCTCATTCGCGTGAGCTAAATGTTTATTGCGTTTTGTTACACATCCAATTCCAAGTTGTTTTAGTGCGCCACCAAATCCTGCTTGAGGATGTCCTTTAAAATGAGAAATAACTAGAAGCTTATCATAATTATACAGATCTTTCGCTACTGAAACGCTTTTTAATGTTATTCCGTCAATTTCTATAATTTTTCTTTCGATTCCTTGTTCCCCATCAATAAATTTGAGTGGAGCCCCAACTATGGCTTCATCATACCCGTGTAATTTAGCAATTGCTTGGTGCTCTGAAGCATTTTTTCTATGACCTACACAAATCGAGTAATCATCGTGAATTTCAATCTCTTGAAGATGATTCCCACCACCTTGAGTTTCAACTAAAGTTGGAATTGCTCCTAAAGACTTAACGGCTTTGACTACTTCGTATACATAATCGTGCCGTAAATAATGGGTGTTCATTGCTTCCCCTACATGGACTTTAATCGCAACTTTATCTCCCGATTTAATATTATCTAAAATTTTATCCAAAATAAGTCGAGTTTTTACTAATTTGTTTGTTACCATATTCTTTGAAGTATTAGTCATAGATGCTATTTCATTGGGAGGTGCCCAATATACAGTAATATTATCCGGCATCATAAATCCTTTTCAATTGTTTGTTTAATAGAGTTATTATTATTTTTATGTTATAGGAACAATTTAATCAATTAAAAATAAAATCTTCGTTTTTTTTTTAATTGAAGAACTTAACTGATTTCGAACCAATTGAGCTACCAAATACAAATTTTATGTATTAAGTAGTTACTGTAATTTTATCTGTTGAAAAACCCCAAGATTTTAGAATTTCTCCTGCATCGTCCATCATATTTCCGATTAGTTCATTAACGGAAAATATCTCCTTTTGATGCGCTATAGCTGCTGATAATACATTAGTTCCTTTTAAAGCTCTATGGTACAATTTTCTATGATAATCCTCTGAAAAAACATTCATCTTCAACCATTTTTCTTTCACTTCTTTGGAAGCAGGACTTTCTTGAGTTGTAAGAATAGCTGATCCTAAACACACACCTTCAGCACCCATACCTAAAGCCCCTAAAAAACCTCTTGCGTCACCAATTCCGCCTGCGGCAATAATAGGGGTTTTCAATAGTTGTTTCCCTAAAGTAATGTTGATTAATGTCGTATGCTGAAAAGGATTTTTAAAACCAGAAGCTTCCATTCCAATTAATGTAATGGCATTAGCTCCTGCTTTTTCTGCCGAAATCGCATGTCT
>RCNB010004690.1_pt1 | contig 12953 bp, 13 predicted proteins | sample 2041321 | NCBI WGS metagenome assembly RCNB01 (sample SAMN09708232, study PRJNA481090) | Marine sediment metagenome, whole genome shotgun sequencing project. | reverse complement strand
TTTGCTTCAAGATAAGAAATGGAGTCACGGTCAAGGTCCATTGCCACTAATTCGATATCTTTTTCTAATAGGTATTTTGTGAGGACTCCGGTACCAGGGCCAATCTCTAGTACCTTGGTATATCCATTAAGATTTAAAGTGTCTGCAATTTTTTTAGCAACTGTTTCGTCTTTAAGAAAATGCTGCCCTAAGTGTTTCTTAGCTCGTACTCCTCTATCACTAGGACTAAATTTTTTTGGACCTTTATTTTCTTTATTGCTCATCGATCACCTCTAACTCTGTTCTAAAAGCCACAAACTTACCCGTAAAAGGTTGGCTCAATTCTCGTAGTCTTTCAGAGTCTTCGGCGTAATACCTTTTGAGAGTCTCTTTACTATCTGTAGTATATTGCACAGAATAGGTGATTCCATCCATCTCTTGCTCGAACAAGACTTTCGTCATGAGCGCTTTACTAAATTTTTTAGTAGCGAGCATTGCAGGAATATGCTCCGATTTCATCCAGTGTAACCAAGTGTCGTGGATGCTTGGTTCGACATTTATTGTGACGTTGTAGATATACATTATTTTGATTCTTAATTTAGTTCATCGCCGCGAAGTGCACGGTATTTTTTTCGCGCTTCTACAAAGAATATACTATCGGCAAAATTGAAAATAATTTGCTCATATAATTCCTTCGCTTTATCAGGTTGTTGCAGGTTGTTTTCGTATAGTTTTGCCAATCGAAAATGAGCGTCATCAGCTAAAATATCATCGTTATAGAACTCAATGAGTTTCAAATAACTTGCCTCAGCTTTGGTATACTGCTCAGTTTTTTCATAAAGCTCACCCAGTTTTAGTAAAACCTCATCTTCTATTTTTTCTCCTTTATGATTCAGACTAATTTCTTCAAAAGCTGCAATCGCTTCTTTGTTTCTAAGCTGAAATGCCATTAAATCAGCTTTCGCATATTTCTTCAGTGCTGTTTGAGTTGAATCTTCCAGAGAATTGTCTCGAATCATCAAACTTAATTGCATTGCATCATTTGCGATTAGCTGTGATGCAGATTTCCGAAGAACGTCCAATTGTACCTGTGCCCATTCAAAATCTCCCTTAAAATAACTTGTCTGTGCTACTTTAAAACGGGCTTGTTGTGCCAAAATGTTTGACTGTACTTTTTTCTGAATTTGAGAATAATATATCAGCGCCTGATTAAATTTTTCGTCAAACACCAAAATATCGGCTAATTCCATTTTTACTCGCGCCTCTTGATAAGATGTAAGTTTCACCTTTGAGAGCGTTTTTAAATTTGCAATTGCCTCATCTTTCTTATTCATTCTGAATGCTAAAAAATGATTGTAATCGATCTGAAGGAAATAGGTTCTTGCAGAACGCCCAAAGGTTTCAAATAAGGTTTCAAATTGACTTTCAATCTTATCAAAGTCTTTTTCAGGAGTTGTTTTTAGGGCAATCGTCATTAAATATTGATGTCCTTGTAATTTAGCTTCAGGGGTATCCGAATTTTCGATAATGAAGTTTACAATTTCTCGGGCATTTTTATAATCCTTAGCATTAATAGCGATAACCGCTAAACTCCCAATGTCTCTCAAGTCCTCTCCAACACGTTTGTAAATTGCTTTTTCTTGTATAAATGCTTTTTTAAAATCTTTTTGCTGAATAAACAACCAACTCAATAACTCGTTAAATAAGATGTTTGGGTCGTTCTGTATTTTTTTAATCAATATTTTACGCAGAATAACATTTCCTTCGTTATTGGGATCTTCAGTAATATAGAAGCTGAAATTACGCTGCGCTAAGTTTTTGTTGGAAGGATTTTTTTCGATCAAATCCACATATTTTACAAACATCTTTTCGTGATTGCCTTGTTCTCCATAAATCCGAGCAAGCTGCATGTTAAAATCCAATCTCGGATTTGTTACCATAACCTTTTCATAGGCCATAACTGCATAGTCTAATAAATTATATTTTTCAAGTGCTTTGCCTACGTTGAATATGTAATTGGGAGAACGCTCAACAAAATCTACGGCTATTTGATAATTTTTGTTCGCTAAAGAATCATTTTCTTGAAGGGAATAATTGTAACCTAATTCTACATAAAACTGCGGAATAATTCTCTCCGAGTTGAGCTTATTTAATAATAAATTTTCCGCAACGTCAAATTGCTGCAATTGCTGATTGGTCTCAACTAACGATTTCAAAAAATCCAATCGTCCAGGGTTTTGAAGTACTAATTTCTCGTATATAGTGATTGCTTTTTCATATTCCCCCTGATCAAAGTAGTTTTTAGCCAATATCTGACTTTGCCCCATGACGGAAGCACTTAGAAAGAGAAATATTAAAAAAATGACGCTCCGCATTTGGTAAATATAAGGTTTTGATTACTGAAATGGCACATCAAAAATAGCACCTATTTTAGGTATAAAGAGTTAAATGTTTAAGAACAACGAGACTAAGTTTATATTAGTGTCCGTAATTAGTCTTATTTCAGCCAAGGCCGGAAATCAAGATCGTACTCTTATAGGACAAACACCTTATTATAGAAGTCTATTCCTTGATAAAATCGAAACCACAATATGGAATCAGAACATCGGGAATTTTGATTCCATCAGGAGTTTGATAGTTTTCCAAAATACCAGCTAAAACCCTTGGTAATGCTAATGAACTACCGTTTAGTGTATGTGTAAGTTTGTTCTTTCCGTCCTTATCTTTAAAACGCAATTTTAATCTATTTGCCTGAAATGTTTCAAAGTTAGATATTGAAGAAATTTCTAACCAACGATCCTGAGCTGTTGAAAACACTTCAAAATCATAGGTCAAAGCTGCGGTAAAACCCAAGTCGCCACCACATAACCGAAGGATTCTGTAGGGTAATTTTAATTCGCGTAAAATATCCTTAACATGTTCGACCATGCCATCTAAGGCTTCAGCACTTTTATCGGGATGTTCAATTCGAACGATTTCGACCTTGTCGAATTGATGTAATCTATTCAAGCCACGAACATGAGCTCCATAACTACCTGCTTCCCTTCGAAAACAAGGCGTATATCCAGTGCAAAGGATAGGTAAATCGCTCTGATTTACTAAATCCCCGCGAAACATATTAGTAACGGGAACTTCAGCTGTAGGAATTAAATATAAATCATCAACGGTTGCATGATACATTTGACCTTCTTTGTCGGGTAATTGCCCAGTCCCAAATCCTGAGGCTTCATTTACTAAATGCGGAACTTGATATTCGGTATAACCAGCTTCGGTATTTTTATCTAAGAAATAGGCTATTAGCGCGCGTTGTAAACGAGCACCCTTTCCTTTGTAAACAGGAAAACCAGCACCGGTAATCTTCACCCCCAATTCGAAGTTAATAATGTCGTACTTCTTAGCTAGTTCCCAATGAGGCAGAGACCCTTCAGCTAAAACTGGGATCTCACCTTCCCGAAAAACTTCCTCATTGTCAGTCTCATCAGTTCCAGCTGGGACAAGTTCGTTGGGAATATTAGGAATTGTAAAGAGCAGCTGCTGAAGTTTTTCTGAAGCTTCATTGAGTTGTTCGTTTAATGCTTTAGAAGCTTCTTTTAATTGAACTGTTTTTTCTTTTAAAAGCCCTGCTTTTTGCGTTTCACCCTTTTTAAACAACATGCCTATTTCCTTTGAGAACGTATTGGATTGGGCAAGTGTTTCATCAAGTTTAGCTTGTGTATTCCGACGAAGTTCATCAGTTTTAATCACGTCTTCAATCACCTGTGTCGCATCTAAGCCTCTTTTGGCAAGTGCGGCAATCATCTTTTCTTTATGTTCTCGTATTTCAGTAACTTGTAACATGCTAATGGGCGTTTAAGCCAGCGAATTTACGGAATTAGACTTATTTTATATCATCCTTTTTGTGATAATGTGCAGGGGATGGTAAAATCCATTCGCTATGTTTAAAGTGTTGCCACTTCACAGCGGCTAGATCTACTTCAGGATCGGTAAATTGATGAAATACACCACCGTTAACTCTAACCTTAGCATCGACATAAACTGCTGCATCAATACCTTTCTCAGCTTCAATATCTTTTATTCGCTGGGCAAGTTGCCATATTAGATCAGGTTTTGTCTTGAAGGAATGTTTTTGCTTGTTTTTCAATAATTCATTGTAGTTATAACGATATCTTTCACCACATTGTTTATCTACTACCCAAATCGCGACACTGCCATTTTTTGAACGAAGCATCATACGCCAACTAAGGCGATGGCCTTCTTCGGTCCATAAAACATCGTCTGTGAAAAACCAATGACGCAATGGAAGCGCCAATTGAAAAATAAAATAAATAGAAAATATACCAATCAGTATATTATTGTTCTTTGCTCGATGGCCGGAAGAATTAGATTCGCCAATATCATCAACTACCGCCTGGTACTTTTTAGGCATGAACCGTTTCTTTAGCGTTTCCGAAGAAAAGAAAAAGAGGGCAAACGCTATTGACATATAAGGAAATATCCCAATTTGAAATACAACAGAATTAAAGAGGTGAAAAAACACCGAGATTGCAAATCCGATCGTACGGGTTCGCTTCCATAGCAGTAAAGGGACAATTAAAAAATCGAATAATATTCCAACATAAATGATAGACTGCTGTATCCAATCCATTTGCAGAAGCGGTCCAATGAGCCAATAGCTCTTTTTACTGTTCATAAATAATGCAATCGTAGTACCATTTAACCAGTCTGGGTAAAATTTTGCAATCGAAGCAAAGGTATATACAAGCCAGACTTGTAAAATTAGTACCAGCAAACACCATCGAGGCATCGAGCTGGATTTTAGAGAGGTATTAAATTTTGCATCTAGTGAAAACCATCGATGAGCAGGAAGGAATGCCATAACCCAGCATAAGAGCATCATTAAATAGTAATGATTGTTATACGAACTTTTTTGCATGAGATAAACTGCCGACCACATAAGGGCATATGCGACCATACTGAGGCGATATTTATATCCCAGCATTATCATAAGTCCGAAGATGCCCATGAGCACAAAATAGAAATACATCGTACTGCCAACGAGTGGCTGTAAAAATTCGAATCCGATAAAATTAAATGTAAAATCAGGTTCAACAACAGTACGTCGTACCCAACCAGTGGCAAGTGCTCCAAAAGCTTCAATACTAATTAACAATCCAAATACAACTCGAAATAATACGAGCCCTGTATTGTCAATTTGTTTGAAGAGTAGTTTATTCATGGTTTTTTAGAAAATTTCTTGCAAAATTTTCATCACTTTGAATTGCTTTTTTTAGTGCATCCATCGACTCGAAAGTTTCTTCGTCGCGTATGTGGGTGAGGAATTCTATTTGCAGTTCCTTTTCGTATAAATCGTCGCTGAAATTTAAGAAATAAGTTTCAATAGTTTTTACGTTTCCACCTACAGTAGGATTCGTCCCTATACTGGTTAAACCATAGACCGTTTTAGCATCTATAGTCGCCTTCACCACATAGACACCGTTTTTAGGAATTAATTTGTAATCCTCAGAAAGCTCAAGATTGGCAGTTGGATATTGGATGGTTCGACCAATTGCTTTGCCTTTAACAACGATTCCGGACAACATAAAAGGATATCCTAAATACATATTTGCAGTTTGAATGTCGCCTACTTTAAGAGCGTTTCTAATTTTTGTTGAACTTACGGCAACGTCGTCAAGTTCTTGGGCACTAATTTCCTCTACTTCGAAACCATAGGTCAATCCGAACTTTTTAAGATCTTCGATATCTGCATTTCGGTTTCTGCCGAAGCGATGATCGTAGCCAATAACAATTTTCTTAATATTCAATTTACGAACTAAAATATCTCTAACAAATTCGAGTGCTGTTAGTCTTGAAAAGGCTTTTGTAAATGGATGGATTATCAAATGATCTAATCCTGTTTTATTAATTAAATCTGTACGCTCATCAATCGTGTTAATCAGTTTAATAGAAGAATCGGTTTGTAATACCATTCTTGGGTGTGGAAAGAAAGTTAGAACTACAGAATCTAAATCTTCATTCTTGGCGGTTGTTATTAGACGATTTAATATTGCCTTATGCCCAATATGAACTCCATCGAATGTTCCAATTGTTACAACGCTTGCACGAGGATTATTATATTTTGAAGCTGAAGAATATATGTTCACGTTACTTACCGTTATAGCTATTCATTGTAATATTAATTCCTGCTAGTCCGAAGGATTCAATAATTTTTTTACTAATTTCTAATCGCTCTGGGAGTTGCTTCTCTTCTTCGGAAGTCCAATCTCCAAGGACATAATCAATTTGACGGCCTTTAGAAAATTCGCCACTAATTCCGAATCGGAAGCGATTGTATTTCGTTGTTTGTAGAACGTTCTGAATATCTTTTAGTCCGTTATGTCCTCCGTCGCTTCCCTTAATTTTCACACGAATACTACCGAAGGGCAGGTTGAGATCATCTGTAACCACTAATAGATTTTCAAGGGGGATTTTCTCTTTATCGAGCCAATATTTAACTGCCTTCCCACTTAAATTCATATAGGTACTGGGTTTCAGTAGAATAAATAATCTGCCCTTAACTTTGTGACGTGTTATATCGCCAAGTTTTGCAGTTTCCCAGGATAGTGATTCTTTGTCCGCTAGATAGTCCAGCGTTTTAAAGCCTATATTATGTCTGGTGTTATGATATTTTGGGCCGATATTGCCTAATCCAACGATGAGAAATTTTTTCATGTTTATTTCCCCGACTTGATCGGGGGAACTGTTTATACGTTCCTGAGCATTTTCAGAATCACTATTTTTTGTAAAACCGAAAAGCTTTCGGAAATAGTCGAACATAAGCTACGAATGTTTTCAGTAAAAATAAAAAAAGCATCCCGAATTAACGGAATGCTTTTGAATTATATTCTCAATAGAAATATTAAGATTCAGCAGGTGCTTTAGCTCCTTCAGCAGTAGCTTCTCCTTCTGCTCCTTCTGCTCCTTCAACTCCTTCTTCACCTTCTTCTTCCTCATCTACTTCATCCTCAATAGCAACACGTGAAGTTCTAACTTGACAAATAACAGTGTTATCTGTGTGCTGGATAATGAAGTTATCAGATTTCACATCCGTGATGTACATTTTCTCTCCAATTTTCATTTCTGTAATTTCAGCTTCGATAAAATCGGGAAGATTAGCAGGAAGTGCTTTTATACGTAGTTTACGAGTTACAATTCGTAAAACACCACCATTTTTAACCCCCTTGGAATTACCTGAAACTCGCACAGGAATTTCCATCATCACTTCTTTATCGTCATATATTTGGTAGAAATCCATATGAAGGATACGGTCACTTACCGGGTGAAATTGAATGTCTTGAAGAATAGCACTTACTTTAGTACCGTCTTCCAAGGCAATCACAACTGTGTGCACATCCGGGGTGTAGATTAAATTTTTAAAAGATAATTCTGGTGCTGAAAAGTGAACAGGTTTATCTCCTCCGTATACTACGCAAGGAACCATTCCAGCATTACGTAGGGCTTTGGTAGCTACCTTGCCCACGCTTTCTCTTTGAGATCCGTTGATTGTAATTGATTTCATTTTATATAAATTTTGTTATTGCCTAACAATTAGCGTTAAGCGGCTGCAAATGTACTGTTTTTTCTGAAAAAGAGGAAAGAATATAGAGAAAAGTGAGATGTGAAGAGTGGAAAGAGTTTGCCCTCACCGCACTTTTGTGCACTGCGTTTCAAAAGTGCGACTCTCCCAGAGGGAGAGTATATTAGCATACTAAATTTACTCCCTCATTTTGGGGGAGGTCCATTGCCAAAGGCAAGACGGAGTGCGCCTGCACTGTGTTTATCGAAATATCGTGACCTAAAGGCATAAAAATCTGCTTCTGAAACTGAGTTTTTTGTCTTGCTTCTTTCAGCGAAAGCGGTCTCTTTTTACTACATTAAAAATTTAGAACTAATCGATTCATTTGCGTGAACACTTAGCATTACATCGGCAAATAAATTTGCACAAGTAATGACTCTTATTTTGCTACTTTTTTGTCTCGGTTACAATTAGTTCTTCGAGTTTAGATTTTTCAAGTTTCTCATATGCGTCGCCTGAAAGGATTGGATGTGTGCAAATAGCACGTACGCTCAACGCACCACGTTCCATCATTAGGTCGGCAGCTTTCGTTAAGGTTCCTGCAGTATCGACCATATCATCAACTAGCACTACATTTTTCCCATTAACATCCCCAATTAGTTCCATGTGCGAGATAATATTCGCCTTCTCCCGTTGTTTGTAACATATAACCACATCGCTTGACATGGCTTTAGAATAGGCATATGCTCTTTTAGAACCACCCATATCTGGTGATGCAATTGTAAGGTTGTCTAAATTTAATTTTCGCAGGTATGGCAAGAATACGGTCGATGCGAATAAATGATCAACAGGTTTTTCGAAAAAGCCTTGAATTTGGTCGGCGTGTAAATCCATAGTGATGACACGAGTTGCGCCGGCGGTTTCCAACATTTTCGCTACTAGTTTTGCAGCAATTGGTACACGCGGCTTGTCTTTACGGTCTTGTCGCGCCCAGCCAAAATAAGGTAGTACAGCAGTTATATGCCTAGCGGATGATCGTTTGGCAGCATCCAACATTAGGAGCATTTCCATGAGGTGATCACTATTTGGAAAGGTAGAGCCAATAATAAAAACACGACTCCCACGAACTGACTCTTCAAAGGAAGGTTGAAATTCGCCATCACTATAGTGTGATGTGATAACATTCCCTAAGGGAACGCCAAATAAGCGAGCAATATCTTTAGCTAGGGATTCACTTTGTTTACAGGCAAAAATCTTAGGGTCGGGCTTGGTCATAAGTATGAAGTTGTGTTAATATGTGATGATGGATGCAAATGTAAATCAATCAAGAGTGTTTCTAAAAAAATGATGTTAGGAATTACTAACAAAATAGTGAAATCTCGTTTTGTGAAGCGAATAGCGTTGCTAAAATGAATTATTTAACTAGCCCGATCAATATCGTGATCTATGGAATAAGAATATACTCTCCCTCTGGGAGAGTCGTACTTTTGAAACGCAGTGCACAAAAGTTCGGTGAGGGCGATTCTCTTTATTGTTTTCTTATAAATAAGGTTTTTACTCATAAGAATTTATTATTTTTGCCGTCCATATTTGCTCGAGTGGCGGAATTGGTAGACGCGCTGGATTCAAAATCCAGTGACTTCGGTCGTGCGGGTTCGATTCCCGCCTCGAGTACAGCTAAAAATCATAATGTCATATAAAACAAGATGTTATGATTTTTTTGTGCCATAAATTGTACGAATCTTGTACTAAATCGTATTAAAAGCATTCTTTGTGGTGCAATTTTATCTTTTCGAGTGTATCAGTATTCAGCAGTTGGATATATAAGCTATGATACTTCAAAAGATGTATTAGAATACCTATAGGCAATAATGCTTACTTGGATTTTCTAAAAGCAGTGGAACTCTTAAAACGCATTTGAAAAGAGCTGAAGCATTATTCAAATCAGGTATGAAAGCCTATAAAATGGAGTTAAACTATTCATTGAAAAACTTTTCAAATTTCCCCTCATATAGTCTTGGGGGTGCGTTACTTTTAAATTCCTTTTGTTTGATTTTGTTCTCCCAAACTATTGTTATCCCAAGGTTCTTGTTAAACTCATAAGTGTCATCTCTTGATGCATAGCTGGCGTATAAATATTCTTTATTCTTAAGTTCACTGAAAAATCTCAAGACTGCTCCAGCGATATAAAACAAGTTTTCGTTACAGTCTGTACATATATCATATGCATAAAAAACAGGATTGTCTTCTTTTTTATAATCAATAAAATCTAATTCTGACAAGTCTTCTTCGATAATAGACCTATCTCTAATTTTATTATAGCAACTTTGACTAATAGGGAAAAACACTATATGCCCCGCATAATACCCAGAATTATCAAAGAGTATTGAATTTAATTCTGGTAGTAACTCTACTGCCTTTAAAATTAATTCCTTCCGTATTGGTTTTGATATATGCTTTTGAACCAAGGAGCATCTTATAATATCTTCTATATCCGAATTGTGTGAAATGGTCCTTAACCTTTCTGTTGAATAGTCCATTTTAGATTTTACCCAATGTGGATCAGGCAATTCATTAGCGATGGCAGACAAAGAATACTTCCTTAATTCAAGATCGTAAAATGTAGGAATAGCAACTGGTGCGTTTAAATTTCGTATTACTTGATAGGGTATAAAAGTGACATCTACCATTTCCTCTTCCTTATCAGGTTTTAATAAGGTTATGTTTTTTTCCCACCTCTGTATTGTGCGAATGTCTACATCAAACTCCGAGGCCAGTTCTATCTGAGAGATATTATTTAGATTACGATAATCTATTAACAATTCTCCAATTGATGAATATTTCTTCATAAGGTGTAGTGCCTGGTCGATAAGTGAAATTAACCATTTTAGTTAATATGACATCGCATGTCGTAAAGTATCTTGATTTCTTGAAATATTTTTGTACAAAATTAAACATCATGATTAAATACAAGCTCATTATGATTGAGCAAGGCACTATAAATAATCCTATTCAGGATCACTTAAAATTAAAAGCAATTCGGGAGATTAAGAAATTATTGACTAAAATAGATTTTACTGCTGAGGTCGTACCTATGGAAAGTGAGTCTAAACTAAAAGAACTATTAATCTCTCTAAAAGGAACCCTATTAACAAAGGAGGAATCAAAATTAGTTAAAGAATTGATCGCGTAATATAATTCCATATCTCTAAATCATCATCAAGGGATTCGACTTTAATTATAAATTAACTTGACTGACATTGCATGTCGTATTGATTCTTGAAAGCCCATCATACCTTTGTTGAATGGCTTACGACACTTGCAATTTTATATTCAATATGGTAGACGATGATGCAAGAAAGGAAAAAAATGAAGCTTCAAATAGCTAAGTCAGCCGCCGAAGCTGTAAACGAAATGTTAATAGATATTCTAAAAAAAGTAAAATGGGAGTAAGACCAAGGAGAATTAGCCTCATTGAGGTTTTTAGAAACAAAGCCTGGACTATTACAGTAGTCATGGAAGGGGATAGTGATAGAAAATATAGGGTTAGAGCAGAGCGACCACCAATCAAAGGGCAGTTAAATGCTTTTGACGGATACGGGAGCAAATCATATACAGAGGATCTTGCATACAGGTATAGAAGAAAACAAATTCACGAATTTAAAAAAGGGCGGGAATAAGAAGAGTTAGCCAATGAGTTGGGGATGATGGAATCGCGTTTTAAAACAAAAAAAGCACAGCTTATTAAATCGTGTAAATAGCATGTATTCTTAAACGGTTGAGGGTCTTGCGCAAAACATCACAAAGTACAGCCGACTAATAAAATAAAAAATAGATGCTTCATAACGAATTGTTCAACTAGCTAACTCAAAGTTCAATCGACATGCCTTCTCGAGCAAGTGAGCAGTTTTACTGGTGCCAACAACCAAGACATAAGAGCTTAGATACTCATAGAAGTTTTCAGCATTGGCTCTATATTTGCTAACCTGCCCTTGAGAGCCTTCTTAACACGTTGTACTTTGTCTTGATCAATTTCTTTTGGAAAATTCTCAAAAGATTTATCAATTACTTCTTCGGTTATATTTTCTTTAATAAAGCGTGCTTCTCTTCAAAAAACCAATAGGTGAACAATTTTAAAATTTATAGTTAAAACCTAATAAATAAGTACCTTCTTGACTGTTGAAAGTCAATTCCATATGTTCTTTTTGATATTCTGTTGTAAAGAGATATGAGCTACCAATACCAATTACTGCACCAAAGAAAATATCCCAGCCATCGTGTTTTTCTCCATCAATTCTACTAAAAGCAGTAAATCCTGCCAATGCATAAGCTGGAATGCTATATTTAAAACCATAACGTCTGTGAATAAAAGAGGCACTTTGAAAAGTTGTGGATGTATGTCCGGATGGAAAAGAATTATCGTCACTCCCATCTGGTCTCTCCTTCTTTATAGTATACTTCAAACCAAAAGTAACTGCTTGTGTTAACAATATCCCTTTTGTGAATTGCCAACTTCCTTTTGTATCACCAATGATAAATGTAGTTGCTAATGTAGTTGCTGGAAGTACAATTAAAATAACATCACCAACATCTGTAACCGTACTATTTTGTGCAGATATATTTGAAAAGTTATAAAGGAACAATAACAAAAAGAGAGCTCTTAATTTATAACTAATGTGTTTATTCATTTTGGTCGAATTTTTAATAAATTCTTCAATGCTATAACTATTTACGAAAGCAATTTAAGAACTATTTCTAAAAAAGCTTCTCATTATTTGAGAAGCTTTTTTTATATCAACTAACGAAATTATTATATTCAATTTACGTTACTCATTTTCGGTTTCAGCTGCCATAAGAGCGAAAAATTTATCAATATTCGGAAGAATAATTATTTGTGTTCTTCTGTTTCTTGATTGATTTTCTTTAGTGTCATTCTCAACAATTGGTTGGTAACTACTTCTACCAGCAGCAATAATTTTTTCAGGAGCTACATTAAATTCGCTTTGTAGTTTGCGCACTACAGAAGTGGCTCTTAAAACACTTAAGTCCCAGTTGTCGGCAATATTTACCCTACTAATAGATCTTGAGTCTGTATGACCTACAATGGCAACTTCTAAACTTTCCTCAGAATTAATAACATCTGCTAATTTTTGTAATAATCGATCAGATTTTGAACTTAACCTGTAACTAGCTGTGTTAAATAACATATTATCAGCAATTGAAATCCTAACAACAGTTTCATTGATGTTTACTGAAAAGTCCTCATCATCGTCCATATTGGTTTCGCGCATCGTCTTTTCAAGATTGTAAGAAACAGCTAAATTCATTGAATCTTTTAAAGTTTTGGCTTGACTTAGTTTTTCTGCATCAACATTTTTTAATGTTTCACGCATTCTTACTT
>RCNB010001901.1_pt1 | contig 12957 bp, 9 predicted proteins | sample 2041321 | NCBI WGS metagenome assembly RCNB01 (sample SAMN09708232, study PRJNA481090) | Marine sediment metagenome, whole genome shotgun sequencing project. | reverse complement strand
AGGCTACCGCCAAAAACATAAACGCCGAATATCGTAGAATACCAATGGGCATCGAGAGACATTATCCAATCGAAGGAGGCAAAAGTTATGGATAGTGCAAACAGTATCATTCCCGGTGCACTGATTTTTTTCATTTTTGTTGCCTGATTTTTATTGTATCCACCATCTTGCGCCAGAGAAGTTTTATGCAAACCCCACGCCAGAAAAAACCATATGGCAAAGTAAAATACCGTCCGAATAGTAAAAAAACCGGTATTAAGATAGACTGCTTTTTTTAATAACAATGGATCAGCGGCAACCACATCTTTGTGACTCCAATGGTAAAGATCGTGTATACCCAGAAGTATTGGAATAAATAACACAGCCATCAGCGGAATGGTCATCATTACTGTCTCGAGAATTCTGCGGAGAACAATACTCCAGTCAGCACCGGTTAAATGATGCAAAAATGCGAAAAAAAGTGCCCCCCAGACAAAAGTCATCCAGAAAATATAAGCAGAAAGATAAGAGAAGAAAAATTGAGAGTGATCGATGAAATATCCGGCCACGGTTGCGATAATACCAATGAAACCGGTAATAAGTGCCGGTTTTTTTAAATATTCAGTCCCGGATATATAAAAATTCTGTTTTTTTGATTCCATAGGTAAGTCTTTATTTCAAAGTTTCTCTGACATCTTCCGGTATATCATCTTTTGTCGCGTTTTGACTTCGCTGTAAAGCACGGAAATAAGCAACAATCGCCCAACGGTCTTCAACCGGTATCTGATATTTATAAGAGGGCATATTGCGAATTCCATTGGTAATAACATCAAATATATAACCATCCGCTGTATCACGCAGTCTGTCAAGATGAAAAGACGGTGGCGGGAGGAATCCTTTTTTTACAACAATTCCCTGACCATAACCGCTACGTCCATGACAGGGAGTGCAGTAGATATCATAGCGCTCCTGTCCTCTTTTTAAAAGCGATGTAGTGAATGGTACCGGCGCTTTTTTTACAAATTTTCCATCAGCATATTTCCCTTGAAAAAAAGGCATCGGTTCCTGAAGCTGCCCGCGTGCTACAGTGCCTTCAACCGGTACCCGTGCGGAAGATTTATCGAGGAAAAATTGACTTTCTTCCATGGCCTCATACTTCGGTTGATCATCCATGTTTGGATTTAGGTGAATAGGGGGATCCTCCGATGGCCTTTCCTGAGAGCAACGGGAAAAAATCATCACTGAAAGCGATAACCAAAATATTATAAATAGACGTTCCATCTAGATTATATCACCTCCAGATTATTACCGCCGATACGCTGTAGAAATGATTTAGTTTTTGCCACATCAAATTGTGGATCATTCGATGTTATCGTCACTATAAATCCATCATCAGTTATTTTTTTCATTTTTTTTGAATCAAAGATCTTATGATAAAACATAGGAAGCTTATTTAAGGCCATCATTCCCAGTAATGCCGCAAAAGCAGAACTCAGAACCATGATAGCAAAAGCTACCGGGCCATAGGCTTGATAACTGAAAAACGGTTTTCCAGATATGACCAAGGGGTAATCAACCGCACTCGTCCACCACTCCAGAGTAAAACCACTGAGAAGAGCAACAAAAGCAACCCCTCCGACGATCCATCCCAGGGGTGATCGTTTCATACCCATGGCTTGATCCATGCCGTGGATGGGAAAGGGTGAATGACAATCAAAATTTTTATAGCCGGCTTCCCGCATTTTTTCGGCGGCTTCCAGCAATTGTGCCGGGTTTTCAAATTCGGCCAATATCATTTCCTGTTTACCCGGAATATTTTTCATGATTGACCTCCTAAAACTACACCCTTCTGTTTATGGTTACCTTTTTTACCATTTCCATGATAATAATGTGGATTTGCCTGAGGTAGTGCGCCTTTTACTTCAGAGATCGCAATCATCGGTACAAAGCGCAGAAATATCAGAAAGAAGGTAAAAAATAAACCAAAGGAACCAACAAAAATACCAATATCAACAAATGTCGGTGAATAATAATCCCAGCTAGAGGGCAGAAAGTCTGCCGACAATGATGAAACAACGATAACAAAACGTTCAAACCACATACCCACATTAATTAACAAGGCTGCGACAAACATTACCGGGATACTGGTTCGTAGTTTTTTGAACCAGAATAGTTGAGGAACAAGAACATTACAGGTAATCATGGTCCAGTAGGCCCAGGCATAGGGACCAAAGGCCCGGTTGATAAAGGCAAATCCTTCATATTCATTACCACCATACCAAGCAATAAAGAATTCGCATCCATAGGCATATCCAACCATCATACTGGTAACCAGCATGATCTTATTCATTTTTTCCAGATGATTAATCGTAATAAAATTTTCCAGGCCATAGATCTTCCGGGCAATGATGGCCAGAGTATTGACCATCGCAAATCCGGAAAAAATAGCGCCGGCAACAAAATAAGGCGGAAATATTGTCGTATGCCAGCCGGGAATGACACTGGTTGCAAAATCGGTACTTACCACACTATGTACAGAAAGAACCAATGGCGTAGAAAGCCCGGCCAGAAGCAGGTACGCCATTTCGTAATTTTGCCATTGACGGTTTCCTCCGCGCCAGCCCAGAGAGAAGATACCAAGGACGATCTTTCGTATCCTGGATTTTGCCCGGTCGCGCATCGCTGCTAAATCCGGAATGAGACCTGTGTACCAAAACAGTAGTGAAACGGTAAAATAGGTCCCGACGGCAAAAATATCCCACAACAATGGACTCCTGAAATTCGGCCACATGGACATTTGATTTGGGAGGGGTATCATCCAGTAAGCCACCCATATGCGACCGACATGTATGCCTGGAAAAACAAGTGCGCAAATAACAGCAAACAAAGTCATCGCTTCAGCAAATCTGTTGATAGAAGTGCGCCACTTTTGACGAAAAAGAAACAGGATGGCTGAGATTAATGTACCGGCATGGCCGATACCGACCCAAAAAACAAAATTTACAATCGCCCATCCCCAACTTACCGGTATATTTAATCCCCAGACGCCAATACCATCCCAAATCAACCACCCGATCAATGCAATCATCATCAGTAACAACGAACTGGAGATGCTGATTGCTACCCACCACATTTTAGGTGTTTTTTTCTCAGCGATCTGACTGATTTTGTCCGTGACCGTAGCAAACGTCTGATCACCGGTAATTAATGGTTGTTCCGCTTCCACAGGTGCTCTTTTTAAGATATCAGTTACACTATTCAATCTAAAATCTCTTAATTTGTTTTGTACCTTAAATTTTTACTAAAAACAGATATTTTAATCCTCTCGCATATCCGCCGAGTCGCAAAGTTTTTATAATTCATTTTGAATAATAATATGTCTTAAAATGTCATTTCGAAAGAGTCCCTGACCTGTCAGAGACGACTGAGAAATCCTTAATCATCCCTTACTTTTTTAGATTTCTCCTTCGCTTCGCTTCAGTCGAAATGACCATATCCCTTCATTTCCATTTATAAAGATTACACATTTTATTTACTATCAGTTAGCTCCGGATTGGGATTTCTCAATCTGGCTAAATAGGAAGTTCTGGGTTTCAGATTGAGTTCTGCCAGCATTTCATACTTTCTGTTATTTTTCTTCGCTTTGGAAACCGCACTCTCCGGATCGTTGATGTTGCCAAATACAATCGCATTGGCCGGACAGGCCTGTTGACAGGCGGTTTGTATATCGCCATCCTGAACGTCTCTGTTTTCATTTTTAGAATTTATCTTGGCCGCACTGATACGCTGGAGACAATAGGTACACTTTTCCATAACGCCACGCGAGCGGACGGTTACATCAGGATTTTGTACCATTTTCACAATTTCCGGAAGGTCATTTGTATAATTGAAAAAATTAAATCGACGGACTTTATAAGGACAATTATTGGAACAATACCGTGTGCCGATACAACGGTTATAGGTCATCAAATTTAAACCTTCCTCGTCATGAACGGTAGCGGCGACCGGACAAACCTGCTCACATGGGGCCATTTCGCAGTGATGACAGGCAACCGGCTGGTGCACCATTTCCGGATCATCAACGTCACCGGAAAAATAACGATCAATACGTATCCAATGCATCTCCCGGCCATTTTTTACCTGCTCTTTTCCAATGATTGGAATATTATTTTCACTCTGACAGGCAATGGTACAGGCATTACAACCCGTACATGAATTTAAATCAATGCTCATACCCCATTGATAGCCCTCTTCATAGGGATGCTCTTCCCATAATGATACCAATGGCGGATGATCAACCATTTTTTCCGCAAATCCCGGATTCTTTTGATATTCAGCCAGGGTTGCTTCTCTGACAAGCGGTCGTCCTTCCATACTGCTATGATCCTGCGTATTCGCCAGTGTATGCCGGTCCAAAGTTTTTCTGATCGTCAGTCCGAGATCAAAGTTGATTGATTGACTGGTCCGTAGCCGGTAAACATCAAACCCTACCCCGTTTCCGATCCGGCCGGCAGAGGTTCGACCATAGCCAAGCATTACCGAAACAGAGAAATCAGCCAGGCCCGGCAGGATCCATACCGGTATTACTGTTTCCCTTCCCTGCAGATTTAGCACAATCAGGTCTTCATTTTTTATACCTAGTGTATTTGCCGTTTTATGACTGACTAAAGCTGCGTTATCCCAAGATAATTTTGAAACCGAATCGGGCAATTCCTGCAACCAACCGATATTAGAAAATCGACCATCATAGACTGCCGGTGAAGTATGAAAAACAATTTCCAGATTGTTTTCATCGGGTATATTTACCTGTATCGGATTATTTCTGAAATGTCCCAATATGGATTTCATATTAATTTTCGGATGTATCTCAGGCAGGTGACTGATGGGCAATACACCGTCATGAAGTACGTGACGCCAGTTTTTTTCAAATTCTTTTTTCGGTAAAAACTTTTTCCAGGTTTGTCGTGTAATTTCATAGCCTTTGCCTTCACTACCCTCATTTATTAAAAAAAGCAGTTCCAGCATACTGTGTGAATCAAACAGAGGGGCAATCAGAGGTTGGATCAGGCTAAGGGATCCATTGGCCGAGCGGCAGTCTCCCCAGCTTTCCAGGTAGTGTGCCTGGGGGATGTGCCAATGCACCCTGTGAGATGTTTCGTCCATGGAAGGACTTAAGTGTATGGTATTTTCAACCTTTCCCAATGCATTGGCAAAATCAAGATCCGCCGGTGCATTATAGACAGGATTTCCTCCGAGCATGATCAAAGTTTTAACGGTACCCTCTTTCATCTGCCCGGTTAATCTTATAAGATCTGATACCTGACTTTCGCATAGATCTGTTAATTCCCGATAAGTGACACTTTTGCCAACATTACCCAGGGCATGATTTATTAAAAAAACGAGCGCATGTACTCCGGCTGGTTGGCAATAACCGGCAACGACCAGACTTTTACCACGGTTGGCGATCAGATCTTTTGAAACGGCTGAAATCCATTTCCGATTGGCTTTTATTTCGCCTTCCAGAATTATCTCATCGGTGCCAACGACAGGAATACCTTGCTTTTTTAATTCCCCGGCTAAAAGAAAAACAAATCCCGCTATCTGACTGCTCGGTAAGCGTAAACGGTGATCGGCCATGGCACCGGTCGTGGAATAGGAGGATTCAACCATATACAACCGGTTCATTTTATCTGAAATCGAATTCACACGACGACCAGCAGCAAAACCTTTGGTCTGTACAATATTCTCATTTTCCGTCAGCAGGAAATCCGAATCCAGGGATAAGATGACATCTGCCTGTTGATAATGATACAAGGGATGATAGGATGATCCACTGGCGAGGGAAATACCGCGATAGACAGTTTCCTGACTGATCGGTGCATAACAGGTCCATGTGGCAGCGGGAAATTTTTTCTTAAATTCATCCTTCATCCGGGATAAACTGGGAGAAGAAAAGGAATCAGAAAGGATGGCCAGACCCAGACCTTTATTTTGCCGGTAATCTTCATAAAGGCTACGCCAGAAGCCGACAAAATCCGTCCAGTCTTTGTCTTCTCCGTTATTGACCGGTCGCTGCGAACGATCCGGATCATAGAGGTCAAGAATAGAGGCCTGCATCCATGTATTTGATTTGCCCATACTGGATGGATGCTGTTCATTGCCTTCTATTTTTGTCGGTCGCCCCTCGTGGCTCTCAACGACTACTCCGTAAGCACTGGTTCCAATCGGCATCGTCGTTGCATAATACCGAGGAATACCAGGGATTGTTTGCTCTGGAGCTTTCACATAGGGTATAATTTTCTCAACCGGACGCCGGCAAGCCGAGAGTCCGGCCAGGGCCAAAGAGGCGCCCATAAGGGAGAGAAAATTGCGCCGCGTGAGCGGATTTTTCATTTCTGCCGCATCTTCGGGAAATTCTTTTTCTAATAGCTCCCGGAATTCCGGTGTATCAGCGAGCTGATCCAAACTCCGCCAATACTCTTTGCCTTTAATATTTTTCATTTCATTCATCGATGACACCCCGAACAATCAACAGGTGGGCTGATCTTTTTTGTTTTGATTAATTCTTCGGCAATAGCTATCTGATCTTCGGGCGGCTTCCATTTCATATTGGTAATTTCGCCCGGGGACCTTAAGTGCATCTCCGGCTCTCGGTGACAGCTCACACACCAACCCATACTCAAGGGTTCAACCTGCATAACCTTTTCCATTTCGGCAACATTTCCATGACAGCTCGTACAACCAACACCGGCATTGATATGGGCACTGTGATCAAAATATGCGTAATCAGGAAGGTCGTGAATTCGTACCCACTCGATCGGCTCCCCATTGGACCAGCTTTTTAAAACAGAGGCCAGTTTCTCACTATCAGTTTTAATTAAGGTATGACAATTCATACATATCTGCGTGGGCGGAATGGTCGCTGAGGGAGAAACTTCCACACCGATATGACAATATCGGCAATCCAGGCCGAGATCCCCGGCATGTAATTTGTGACTGTAGGGAACCGGTTGATCCGGTCGGTATCCTACATCCGTATATTGCGGCGATCCGAAATACCAGAAAAATCCAACTGAGCCAATGATCAAAAATAAAACCCCGATTAAGATTACCGGGAGTACTTTATTTGACCACTCCGGAAAAATTTGAGCCACAGATAAATACCTCGTAATGTATTTGAATTATGTGACAGACTCGTGATATTGAAACAAAGGAAGATTTGAGATCGAAAAAGTGACTGTTCTGGATCACATTTTCGCTATCTATTTTCTGAATATACTAAAATTTTATAATTAATAAAATTAAACCGTAACCCACAAATTTACCAAACTCTCAACTATTATAGAAAGACAAAGGGCGAACAAATATATGATCGAATACCCGAATAATCCCCGAAACCGGCTTATCGATTGATCTTTTTTTGCCTGATATGTTTTTTTAATAAATATAACACCCATGATGATGGCAACACCAAGATAAAACCAACCGGCCTGAATCCAGAACAAAGAGAGTGTAGCAATAACCAGTATGATCGCATAGATAAATATCTGCCTCATTGTAAACTCTATTCCTTTTACCACCGGCAGCATGGGCAAACCGCTTTTTTTATAATCATCGATCCTAAAAGAGGCAAGAGCCCAGAAATGCGGTGGTGTCCACAAGAAAATAATCAGAAAGAGTATCCAGGGTGCTAATGCCATCTTACCGGTCGCCGCGGTCCATGCTCCCACCGGCGCCATTGCACCGGCTATGCCGCCGATAACTATATTGTGAATAGAATGGGGCTTGAGCCAAAGTGTATAAAATAGACTGTAAAATAATATTGTTGCCAGGGAAAGAAAAGCAGTCAACCAGTTGAAGATTAAACCGAATATTAAAAAACCGATGATACCGATAATGATTGAATAAATTAAAGCGTGACCGGCTTGAATACGTTTGAGTGGAAGCGGTCGTTTACTTTTTGTCCGCTCCATCAGGGCATCGATATCCCGTTCAAAATACTGATTGAGCGCATTAGCCGAACCACCGGTTAAATACAGGGCCACTAGGACCAGGAGAAAATCGAGTGGTTTGTATATGAGACTTCCCTCCATAAATAAGGCAGTTGCTCCGGTAATAATTACCAAAAGCATTATCGTGGGCTTGGTCAGCTGAAAATAATAAGAGATTTTTTCTGCGAAAGTTGAGAGGGCTGTATTATTCACTGTGCTCATTCTATTTATGAACTAAAATATATAACACCTTTTATAATTTAAATGACTTTCGTTGATAAATGCAAAAAAACTGTTGTAGAGTTTTTATTTCTTGGTAATGAATGAAAAACATTATTTCCAAATCAATTATTCCCGGTATTGATATTTCGTTTTGGTAGGGGAACGGCATGCGGGCCCTTATGGTCATGGTGATTTACATTTGCGGGTGGGCGCATTGCATTGCGCCCCTACATTTCACGTTCGGCGTTTGACAATTCATGGTTGGGCGCGGTAACCGCGCCCCTACTGTATGAAATTCTAAATTCCAAGCACCAAATCCCAAATAATTCCCAATTACCAATTACAAATTCCAAATTCCCTATTCTGAATTCCTGTAAGCTCCACGCTTTACGTATAACGCCCCCTGCATCATTTTCGAACAATTACCATCCCAATTTTTGTCGCAATGCCTTACCAGCGGCGCGGCTGATGGTCAATTCTGTTTTTTGTTTATCACGTACTTTCATTTTATATCCACCGGCAAACCAGGTTTCGATTGTCAGCACAAAATTCAGATTAACTATCGTCGAGCGGTGAATACGAAAAAACTTTTCCGGATCGAGTCTTTTTTGCAATTCCTCTAATTTATAGTTGACCAGGTATTTGGTTTCCTCCAGATGGGCAAAAACCAGTTTATGATCGGAGGCAAAATAGACGATCTGATCATCATTAAGAATGAAGATTTTATCCCCGATCTTTGAGGGAATACGTTTTAAATAATCTTTTTCCGGGGTCCAATTCATCAGAAGATTTTTTATGCTTTCGTCCGGACCCATTGTCCCTGCCAATTTCTCTCTGACGCGGTTGACTGCCAATTCCAGACGTTCAAGCGGATATGGTTTTAACAAATAATCAATCGCCTGCAGTTCAAATGCCCGGATAGCATATTGATTATAGGCAGTTGTAAAAATAACCAGGGGTCTGTGCTTGATAAGATGAAAGAGATCAATACCGGTGATATCGGCGAGATGAATATCTAAAAATACAAGATCCGGATTCAATTCATCAATAATCACCGCCGCCTCTTTTCCCGATCCTGTATTTCCTACAATCTCAACATCAGGGATTGTATCAATAAAACCCCTAAGTCTGTCGTAGGCAGGCTTTTCATCTTCTACAATAATAGCCTTTATCATAGTACACCCTTGGGAATTTGAAGGGAAACCGTTGTTCCCTGTTCATAGGTAGAGTTAATCTTGATTAAATCCTTCCTTTTGTAGATCAGCTGAAGCCGATCATAAATATTTGACAGGGCATGACCGGGAATAGGTAATTTTTTAATTCTGTTTTGTGCAATTCCCTGGCCATCATCCCTTACAGAAAATAAAATCATATGACTGTTTTCTTTAAATGAGATGACAAGTTTCAGATCTCTACCGTCATTTCGCCATCCGTGTCGTAAGGCATTTTCCACGATTGGTTGAAAAAGAAAGGACGGTACGACTATATGTTTACTATTTAACTGTTGATGCCAATTGATCTGTAATTTCTGATCATAACGGGCTTGCATCAATTCCAGGTATTTTTTTAAAAAATCAATCTCCTCTTCAATAATGACAATCTCTTTTGACGTATTCTCAAATACATAACGAAGGATATCACTTAATTTAATTATCAGTTCTTCTGCCTTCTCCGGATCAACCTTTATTTGAGAAGCAATCGTATTGAGTGAATTGAAAAAGAAATGTGGTTCAATTTGTGCCTTAAGGGCTGTTAATTCCGCACGGTCTATAGCCTGCTTCTGTTTATTCTGCTGCCAGCGCATCTCCACATAGCTGCCGATAACACTGATCAATCCGATTAAAATAAGTACGGCGAAAAAAGGAATCAGCATACCACGATATTCTTCCGGGAATATGCTTTCCGAAAATTTTAAATCTAAGGGGGAAGATAGAAATGCCACAAAACTTGACCAGAATCTATCGCTCAATGTTTTCCCGAATGAAATGCGGGGTGTTAAAATAATTGTCTGAAATAACAGTCCGTTGAGATATATAACCGAAAGGGTGATCATATAAATAAAAGTACGCAGGGTCCATTGTTGGAGGGTATTGAAAATCTTTAGTTTTGTAACGACCACCTTATGAACAAAAATCAGAATCAAAACCAGAGTAAGGGCATAGAAATAACCAATCAGAAGGGCTTTTGATACCGACTCTGTTTTTGCCAGGAAGATAAAGGACAGAAATCCACCTAAAATGGCAATTATAACCAGTACAAGGATAAAATCCTTATATCGCAAGTGATATTTAGAAGAAAATAGCCTCATTTTTTTACACCAATCCTAGGGGCAATTTATCATCTGACATCTGGGCGGACATTTTTGTTAACCGCAAAACCAAAAAAAAGTACCGCCTGGAGAAGCGGTACTTTTTAATGTAATCCTTCTTATCAATCTGTTTTTACCGTTTGGGTTGTTTGTCTTAATCGCCATACATAGGTCAGCAGACTGCCCATTCCAAAACTAACAATAATCAGGCTGATCAACCAACCAATAAAAGGTATTTCCGGGAGGAAGGAAACAAGAACCACGCCAATGAGAAGAGAAAGAAAAAGAGAATTGGTCCGCTCTTCCTTATAAAACAAAGATAAAATATAATCACCAATATAGAGTGCGGCAAAGACACAGCTAAGATATATAAGTATCAAATAAACCGCTAATAAGATGAGACTAACCGGAATTGTAAGGATAAGTATCAACAGAATCACTATCACAATCGGCGTAAGAATCAGGCTTAACAATCCATAACCGAGATTCAGTCCCAGTTTTTCACGGGCATGTACCAGATAATCTCTCGAAAAATCCTTAAAAAAGGTAATAATCAGTACGCCAACGATCAACAGGGCCAGCAAAGACCAGTAAAAAAATGCCGTCTGATAGAAAGCATGATGCCGTTTTACCGTAACTTCCAGATTATCCGGTTGATTAGTCACTTCGTATTCAGACAATTCTTTGGGAAGCGTCAATCTGGTGCCATCTTTCGCCTTATAATCCGGACCAAAGTCGATGTCTTCCGCCTCCAGTTCAACATATCTGCTGACATGTCCGTTTAGATATAATTTCCCGGCACCACCTTTGAGAGTTCCTCCGATATGACCACCTTCTAAACGCAATTCTCCATTACCGGCATAAACATTGCCCTTTATATGCGCCCGTTCAGTAATGCGTAGAATTTTTCCGAATGCCAGAACATCGCCATCCACCTGGCCATCAATTAAAATAGTCTCAGCGAAAACAATTACGCCATCGGCTACTCTTCCTTTAATCACCAGATTTCGGCAACCGGTCAGAACATCATCCAGGACTTCACCATCAATTGATACAACCTCGCAGCCGGCATACACATCACCCGCGACCACACCTAATACATCAAGATAGCGGGCGCCTGTAAACAGATCGGTTTGAACCGTATCCCCTGATCTAACGATAATGTCATTACCGGAACGGTATTCCGCGGCACCGAGTGACACTGATAAAATACAAATAAGTGCTAATAATAGAATACGTTGATACATGATTTCTCCCTTTCTTTTGTTAAACTGGTAAAAATTTACTCATAGATATGGAGAAACCAACAAGAAGTCTTCCAGTGGTTAAATAAGTTATCCGAATGGTTTATATGCGGTTTGAGCTGTCTCACTTAGTCAATCATTAATTGCCAATATTTGGAAAACCGACAAGATAATTTTCCCTTAAAAAAGGGGCTGTTGCAGTTTTGATTTATTGGCACAATTAATCAGAATTGCATGATCTGTCTCCCCCTTGATAAAGGGGGACTAAGGGGGATATATTCTCTTCTATGTTACTTATTTACAACCCCCTAACCCCCTTTTCTAAGGGGGAATAGATTTTCATAATCGATAGCACAAATGAACTTTTAATCAGTTCTTTTCTTCTATTTCTTTTTCTTTTGGCGCAAGTCTTCCGCCAATGTTTTGATCTCAGTCAGATCGCGTTGCATTTCACTCCAGCCATACCAGAGCGCATAATCGGGATTGGCATGAAATACCCCCTGAAAGGCACGCATGCGATGTTTTAGATGCATCTCAAATAAACGTTGCTCGATTACTGTCGGAGCATCGTGAAAGGCCAGCAGATCCGGAAACTTTTTTGTATAGTCCTGTGGATTTTGTAAAATACCATCTGCATATAACCCGGCAATTTCAAGAATCGCCTGGGCGAGCAGGTGATCGACTTCTTTAATCATCATATCCCCGGCATGCAGCTGCTCCCGGGCAAAATTACCCGAATGACATCTCCTGCAAGTTTTCAACATTTTTTCACGTTCTTTATCAAAATCTTCCTGGTTCAGACGTGCGACATCGGCTGCTTTGACAACATCCAACCGGGCGGTCGGATTCCCTTCCAGATCGAGGACACCCAGGGCTTGTAAAATAGTAATCTGGTCGGCTTTCCATTGTTCATCTTCTGGTAAAGGTAACTTAACGGCAAGAAATCCCCAGGCCGTCCGAACCTCGTGATTCCCCTCCTGCATATGGCAATCCTGACAGGTAGGTGCCGGTGTATCTTCCGGTAATGTTCCGTTTTGTTTCAGTAAATATCGAACCCCATGTTTGGACGCAGAGTACATTTCCCACTGCGGATGATCAAAGCCCATATGGCAGGTTTGACAGGCCTGGGGCTGACGGGCTTCTTTTACAGAAAATGTATGGCGGGTATGGCAGGCATCGCAGGAAGCGAGGCCAAATCCACGGCTTCCCTTTT
>RCNB010001900.1_pt1 | contig 12970 bp, 11 predicted proteins | sample 2041321 | NCBI WGS metagenome assembly RCNB01 (sample SAMN09708232, study PRJNA481090) | Marine sediment metagenome, whole genome shotgun sequencing project. | reverse complement strand
TGCCTCTTGTTTTAGGAAAATACATCGCGGTCCTGTTTTTTGTCGGCATGATCATCTGGGCCTGGTTTCGTCCTCCCAAGTTCATCTTCGAAGGAGCCCCGGATAAAAGCCGTTGGCGGGACTTGAGGATCTGGGCTACCGTCTTTTTGGGGATTCAGGTCGTTCTTTACATCATATTCTGAGGGAAAATGGAGGATCGAATGCAAACAAACAATCAGCAATCAGAACAAAAACAGACCTTCGAACCCTTGGAAATCATGGGCGTGTTTTGGCTCTTTTTTGGAATTGTGGTTTTGCTGGCTACATTTTTTGTCAAAGGCACGGAAAACGTCCCGCTTATGCGCGGGATCGTCACGAATATCATCGCTGCGGGCCTTTTGCTCGCAGCTGGCATCTTTTCTATCTTAAAAGGGAGGTCCAACAAGCGCCGCAGAAGAAAATAATATGTTCATCAGATCGAAAATCTCTCAACAGCAAGCCGAAAACATCTTTTCCACCAGGAAATCATCTATCCCTTTGGTGTCAAAACTCTTTCTCAGGAAAAGCCAAATTTCTCCCGAAAGATTGGAAGTTATGTACCTGCCCTTTTATCTTTTTGATGTTTTGGTCGAAAAGGAAATAAAAGGCAAAAAAGGAGGTATTTCCCCCAGACAAAATGTGACTCTATCTGTGGACGGTCTGTTGGGACATGCTGTGCTTTATGCAGAAGATACTTTGGATGTTGAAAAAGATCTTAAAACACCTGCGCCTTCCTGTGATTTTGAAATCTCCTCATCCGATGCAGCAAAAATGGCTCTTGATCAGTATAAAGGAATCCTGTTGGAACATGGATTGCGGACACGCAGTCATCCTAGGGCTGAGGAGATATCGGAAGGAAGGAAAATCTATTATCCTTTCTGGGTAGGTTATTTTAAAAAGAAAAAAGGTTATGATTTCAAAGCTCTGGATGCTGTGTCCGGCGAAGTCCAAGGTGTTAGAATGCGCCGTGTGTTTATAAAGGCTCTAAAAAGTCTCAAGTAACAGATCTAGGGCATGAAAATATTGATATAAAAAAAGCACATGGACGCCTTTCTGAATATTTTTTTCTTTGTGTTCCATACCTGCATCATCCTGTTTATCGTTTTTGGGTGGATTTGGAAAAAGACGAGATTGGCCAATCTGATTCTTATTGTTTTGACAGCGTCTTCATGGTTTTTTCTTGGGATTTGGTATGGCTTCGGGTATTGTCCCTGCACGGATTGGCACTGGCAGGTGAGGATGAAACTGGGCCTGTATGATAGTTCGACTTCCTATCTGGAATTCCTTATCGAGAAGCTAACCGGGTTGGATGTCAGCCGGGCGCATGTGGATATCTTTGCGGTCGCTTTTTTGGTTGCAGCTTTGTGTTTGTCGATTGGGTTGAATATTCGTGATTTCAAGAAGAAAAAAACGAAAAACATATCGAGAGAAAAAGAATGAACAAGTTTCCACGTTTCCTCTCTCAAAGACAGGATAAATGCATTGTCCTGTTAACCAGTATGTGGTACATTGTCAGATTATTTAGGCAAAAAAAATGAAAAAACTAATATCCATGTTCATGTGCGTGTTCCTGTTTTCATCATTCCTCATGGGGCAGTGGAAATCCAAAGAAGTGTTGGGGACAAAAACGAATTCCCCGATAAAAGTGGATGGCCTTTTGGATGAACTGATCTGGGAATCAGCTCCTGAAGCAAGCAATTTTATCCAACTGCAACCTGAGAAAGGAAATCCTGTTTCAGAACGGACTGTTGTTAAAATTTTATTCGATGACAGGTTTATCTATTTTGGCTTTTGGTGTTATGACAAAGAACCGGAAAAAATTGCGGCTCGGATGACCAAGAGAGATTCGGATATTCGTTCTGACGACTCGGTATATGTGATGCTCGATACCTTCCACGACCGAAGAACATGTTATTATGTGTGCACCAACCTGTTGGGAACCCAGTGGGATGGCCGAATCACGGAAAACGGCCGCACGTTTGATTCCACCTGGGATGGGATATGGAAGTCTGCGGCACAGAGAACCGATTTTGGGTGGACAGCAGAATTTGCCGTCGAGCTCAGCAGTATCAAGTACGAACCGGGGGAGAATAAAACGTGGGGATTGAGCTTGGGCCGAGGGATTCCCCGAAAGTTGGAATTCAGCTTTTGGACGGGGCCTTTGGAATCTGCTTATAAGGTTTCTCAATTCGGGGAGCTGAAGGGTCTGAACCTAAAAAAAGCAGAAAAAAAGATCCAGATCATCCCTCACATTGTCGGCAAAGTACAGGAAGGGCAAAAGACTACAGCCGATGTTGGACTGGATGCTCGGTATGCCTTTTCTCAGGCTGTCTCTGGGAATCTGACTATCAATCCCGATTTTGCCATCATTGAGGCTGATCAAGAGGTCATCAACCTCACCCGATTTGAAACCTTTCTTCCCGAAAAAAGAAACTTTTTCCTCGAAGGGAGTGAAATTTACCGACAGCGTCTCCAACTGTTCTATTCGAGGAGAATTTCGGACATTTATGGGGGAGCCAAAGTCTACGGGAAAGTCGGTGGCTATGAGTTTCAAGGATTGACTGCCCAGACAAAAGAGGATGATGAGAGAGGCGAGAATTCTGCCAATTTTACGGTGTTTCGCCTGAAAAAGGATGTGATGAAATCCTCGAACATCGGATTCATCGCAGCCAATAAGCTTGTGAGCGGCAAAAACTGGGGAACCACGGGAATCGATACAGCACTCTACTTCTCGGATACTTTTAAATTCACCGGACAGCTTGCTTTGAGCTATGGCGATAAAAGTACCGATAACATCGCCTTTTTCCTGCGTCCCAGTTATGATACTTCCACGTTTCATATCCATATCCGGTACACACAGCTGGGGACAAATTTTGCAGATAATGCCAACAAGGTAGGATTTATCCGCGATGATAACCGACGGGAACTGGATTCGGCCTTATCCAAGACATTTTTCCCGAGAAAATTGGGATTTGAACGCATCGAGTATGAATCTAACTACAACATCTATTGGGGATTGAATGGCACACTTCGTAGTTGGAAAATCGATCAGGAAGTGGGCTTCGACCTGAAGAATAAATTTTCTTTCACGCTGGAACATCATGAAGAATTCAAGCTGTATGAAAAAGAATTCCGGAACCGACTAAGCGAACTGGAAATCGGCTATAACAAAAGGGAGTGGCAGAGTGCTTCTGTTTCCTACAGTTTTGGGCATAATTTTGACAGGGATTTCCAGCTATTGGAGGGAGATCTCAACTTCAAGCTGACGCAAGACTTTTCAGTCTCGTATGGATTAGAACGCGTTTTGTTCGATCCGGATCCGGAAAAGGAAAGCACCTGGATTCATGTTCTCAGAGCAACGAATTATTTCACGAACGATCTTTTCATAAAGCTCTTCTATCAGCTCAACACCGTGATCGATAAGAGCAATATCCAGGTTCTTTTTGTCTACCGGTTCCAACCTCCCTTTGGATCCATCCAAGTGGCTTACCAGAAGGGAACAGGGGAATTCGGAGAAAAAGGAACGCAGGGGCATACTCTGTTCATCAAATTCGCCTACATGTTCTAGCCTGAATTATTTACAGGCTAATCTCACTGCATCGGCAGCGTCATGGCCCAATCGTAGTATACATAATACAACTCATGAGCCAGTTCCTCGCCGCTGCAGCAATCTCAACTCGTAAATAATCCAGGCTAACAATTTACCCTTTGGGCCAGCCAATTTTTGCTGGGTGGGGTGGAGGGTCAGGTTATCCTTTTTTTGAATTAGGTGATTGGATATCCTGTCCCCGAATTAGTAAAATAGGACATTCATGAAAGTTGAGCGGATTACGACTTACGAACGGTTTGTCGATACAAAGAAGGATTGGAATACACTCCTCTTTCGCTCTGGTCAGAATAATCCCTTCCTCACTCATCAGTGGTTCGACGCTTGGTGGAAATGTTTTGGTCAAGATGGTGAACTGGAAATTCTTTTTTTCTGGGATGACTCAGGTTCTCTGGTAGGAATTGCCCCTCTGATGGTTTCCGATGCAGCACTAAGGTTTATGGCCAGCCATGAAGTGACGGATTACTGTGATTTCATCTCATGCGTGGATTATCGCAACGAGTTCTATGAAAACCTGCTGGATTATTTTCAAACGAATATCTCCAAATATTCTCATGTGGAGTTCATAAACATTCCTGAATCTTCTCCCACATTATTGAATCTACGTGGATTAGCTGCCAGGCACGATTGGGAACATGAAGCCCATGAAAGTGAGATCGTTCCCATCTTGATCCTTCCAGGATCCTACGATGAATTCATGCAAAATCTCGGCCGAAAAAATCGGCATGAACTCCGCCGAAAGATCCGCAAACTGGAATCTCTAGGGCAGATTCACATCGAGCGAATCACAGAGTCAGAAAAGCTAAGTTCTGCCATCAAGAAGTTTGTTTCCTTGCACAAAGCAAGCAGTCCTGCCAAGCAAGAATTTTGGCAGAAACAAGAAATGACCGAGTTTTTTTACGAGATGATCCATCTTTTTGCTTCGGGGAATTGGGCGGAACTCCATATGCTTCATGTCGAAGACAGATCGATCGCGGCCCTTTTGAGTTTTCCCTATGAAGACACCTTGTATTTTTACAACGTCGCCTATGATAGAGAATATTCTGCATACAGCCCTGGTATTTTCCTATTCGATCATGCGATCAAGCAAGCAATAGCCAAAGGTATAAAAGTCGCAGACTTTTTAAGAGGAAGAGAAAAATATAAGTATTTTTTTGGCGCAAAAGAAAGTAAAATATACAGCTTAAAATTGATGCAGAGAGAAAAAAAACGATGAAAATATGCATGATCAGTTTCCACAGCTGTCCGTATTCCAGTTTGGGGGGAAACGGAAGCGGAGGGATGAGTGTGTACCTGCGGGAGCTGACGGCAAGACTGGTGGATTTTCCCGATGTGAGCGTCGACTTATTCACCAGGGCTCAAAATCCTATCTGTGTGGAAGCCAAGGATGTTTCTCCGCAGATCCGCGTTGTCCAGTTGAAAGGAGGCCCTGAACATCCTATCGACAGAAAAGATCTTTATAAATTTATCCCAGAATTCTCAGCAAATTTAGAAGAATATATTTATCGCAAAAAAGAAGAATATGACGTTGTTCATTCTCACTACTGGCTTTCGGGGCTGGCTGGAAGATACATCAAAAACAAATTGGGGATGCCGCTTGTTCACACATATCACACTCTCGGTTTCATGAAAAGGAGAGCATTAGGTCAAAAGGAACACAAGTGCCGGGCAAATTCGGAAAGACAAATCGCCCATATGTCGGACTCGATTATCTCTCCCTCAACAGAAGAGAAGGAAAGTTTGGTCGAAGAATACGGTATTTCTCCGTCAAAGGTGAAGGTTGTGTATCCAGGGGTCAATCCAAGGCTCTTTTATCCCATCGACAACCGGACGATTCTTAAAAAGATGGACTATCGTCAGGACGATTTTGTTCTTTTGTATGTGGGACGCATCGAAAAAGTCAAAGGGCTAACGAATGTGATCGAAGCTTTGCATATATTGAACGAAAAAAATCTTTCGCTGTTCGAAAAGGTCAAACTTATTGTCATCGGGGGAGGAAAAAAGGATGAAGAATTAGTCGAAAACAAGGAAGTTTCCCGAATCAAAAGGGCGATAGAACAACATGACCTCAAAGACAAGGTGGTCTTTTTGGGATCGGTCGAACAGGCAAATCTCCGAAAATATTACTCTGCTGCCGATGCTCTCGTTGTTCCTTCGTTGTACGAATCCTTTGGTCTTGTAACTGTTGAGGCATTGGCTTGCGGAACCCCTATCATTGTCAGCCAGATCGGCAAGATGAAGAGCATTGTCAAAGAAGGGAAAAACGGATTTTCCTTTCGTCCCGACGATCCCGTCTCCCTCTGTCAGAGCTTAGAAAATGTGTTTATGCATCGTAGCCGGCTTTGGAGCCGCACTTCGATTCGAGAGGATGTCATCCAGAGATTTTCCTGGGATAACACAACGGAGGATACGTATCAGATATTCGAAGACCTGATCGATGGGCGCCTTTGGCCTAAAACCATATTTCAACCCGATGGAAGCCTTCAGCCAGTTTAAACGCCTCGCCTTCTGCCATGTCTTTTGCTCGTTTGCACAGCCATTTTTCCATCTCTGATTTAAAAGGTTCCTTTATCTGACTTTTGTGGCAGCTCAAGGCTTGGAGCTTGAGTTCGAATGTTTCTGTGATATCCGAACGAAAGTTGATATCCTTATCTTCCGGTGCCCAAAGCCACACCTCTTTGACTTTGTGGGGAAGAAGGTCTTTTGCCATAAAATCCGGGTAGGCCCACACATCTCTGGCATACGGAAAGATGGCGTCCAAGACAACACGGCCGACTATCCTGTGGTCTCTGTGCCACACATACCTCCGGTAGGGATCGGCCGTGATAACGATTTCTGGTTTGTATATCCGTATATATTTGACGATTTCCTTGCGGAATTCCGGTGTATCCTCCAGAGCCTGGTCAGCATGGCGGAGAAAGATCACGTCCTTGACTCCTAAGATTTTTGCCGCCTCCAACTGTTCTTTTTCACGAATTTTGACCAGTTTCTCTGGAAGCATATTGGTGTCATCGGTGCCCTTTTCTCCGTTGGTACAGACGACGTAGACAACCGCTTTCCCCTCTTTAGTGAGTTTGGCAACAGTGCCAGATGTTCCAAATTCTGCATCATCCGGATGCGGGGTGAAGACCAGAAAATCGGCTTTTTTTGTAGTCATATCATTTCCTCATGAAAACAGCGTGTGAGAAATTGTATAATATCATATTCTTTGATACAATCCCTGACTTTGGGAACGACTTTGGGAACGTCCCCAATAATAAAATGATGTATTCAGGTTCGTTATCCATCACAAATCCTACTCCACGAGATTGGCCAAAGTTACAGAGCTTTTTTCGCTATGCCTATCACATGAAGGGCGAAGTCTGGCAGGGAGGATCGCCGGTCGTTAAGAATAACCTGGGCCGGACCAATTATTCATTGGATAAAGACCTGTTTGTTGCAGAGTGGAACCGGAGGATCGTCGGAATTGCCGATGTGACAACAGAGTTGCGTATTGCAAGAGCGATCATCGAGTGGTTTGTGCATCCATCTGTCCAGCGGAAAAGGATCGGGAAAGAACTGGTGAAATACGGGTGTGAACGAGGGCGTCAACAAGGCGCCAGAGTGGCCCATGTGGGCATCCCAGAAGAGGACAAGTTCACTCGGGATTTTGCTGTCGAGCTCGGCTTCTCTCAGGCGAGGTGTTTTTTGGGCATGGAGGTCGATTTGACGGGATCTTTTGAGCGAATCCCTGTATCTGTGGCTATCGAACATTTTCGAGCAGGAGATGCCGCATTGCTGGCCACAGTTCAGAACCGGATTTTCACAGGGAGTTGGGGATTTTGTCCGAACTCTCCAGATGATATCCGATACTTTTTTCGTCTGACTCAAAGCAAATGGCAGAATATCCTGATGATCAGAGAGAACGCAAAAATTATTGGATACAGCTGGTTACATCCTGTTATCAGAGAGGGTAGAGCCATAGAAAAAAGAAAATGGCGGCTTCACATGTTTGGTATCGATCCAGAATTCCAAGGGAAAGGGTGGGGAAAAAAGTTGTTCCAGGCCAGCTTGGAATATTTGAGAAAAAGGGAAGCGACTTCTTTAGAACTTACGGTAGACAGTGAAAATACTCCTGCTACACATCTTTATAAATCTGTAGGTTTTAGAGTAAAAGCTCGAGAGTTTTGGTACGAAAAAGATCTGTTCTAATCAGAAAAAAAAGAAATAATGCTTTTATAGCATTATAAGTTGTTAAATCGAAAAGATGATAATATAATGCGCCTGAAATGCTGTGAATAATAAATCCAAAAAGGAGACTTTTCCCCTATGGACAAAAAAAAGGCTCTGGAAAAAATTGCCCAAAGGTTAAGGATTCATTCTTTCAAGATGACTTCCAAGGCGGGATCCGGACATCCGACGACTTGTTCTTCCATGGCAGAGCTTGCAGCCTGTTTATTCTTTGATGAAATGAGATACAACATCCATGATCCCTTCGATTGGTCCAATGATGAGTTTGTCCTCTCCAAAGGACATGCAGCTCCCATTCTCTGGGCGGCTTATGCCGAAGCCGGCATAATTTCGCAAAAAAGCCTCATGAATCTGCGGAAGATCACATCATCCTTAGAAGGTCATCCCACGCCTCGGATGAAATGGGTCAAGGGAGCGACCGGTTCTCTCGGACAAGGCCTTTCCGTCGGAGTGGGACTGGCCATGGCTATGAAACTGGGAAAATGTCCAAGGCGGGTCTATGTCGTGATGGGGGATGGGGAATGTGCCGAGGGAGCTGTATGGGAAGCAGCAAACCAAGCCTCCCTGGCCGGTCTTGATAACCTGTGTGCCATATTGGACATCAACAGGCTGGGGCAGTCCGATCCGACCATGCACGAGCATGACCTGGATGCTTATGAGAGAAAGTTCGAAGCTTTTGGCTGGAATACAGTCAAAATCGATGGGCATAACATATCCCAGATATTGTCCGCCTTTAAAAAGGCCAAACAGTCCAAAAAGCCGACAGCCATCATTGCCAAGACCATAAAGGGCAAGGGTGTTTCCTTTTGTGAGGATAAAAATGGCTGGCATGGCAAGCCTTTGAAACAGGCAGATCTCGAGCGAGCACTGGATGAGCTCGGTCCGATGCCGGAAATCGATGCGAAAAAATATGTCCAAAAGCCGAATAAATTAAAAAAACCCAAATTAAAAAGAGGATTTCAATTCGCAAAAAACACATACGATAAGGATACAGCCACAAGACGCGCTTATGGAAATGCCCTAGTCAACCTGGGGAAAGTCAACGAGTCGGTCGTGTCCATCGATGGGGATGTCAAAAATTCCACGTACGCCGATTCGTTCTTTGCCGCTTTTCCCAAAAGGTCATTCGAAGTGTATATTGCCGAGCAAAACATGGTGGGGATCGGTATCGGGATGGCAGCAAGAGGATATCTCCCGTTCCTTGCAACTTTTGCGGCGTTTTTATGCCGAGCTCATGACCAGATAAGAATGGCCGGCTATTCCTTTTCCAACATGAAGCTGGTCGGGTCCCACGTTGGGGTAAGCATTGGGGCTGACGGACCTTCCCAGATGGGCCTGGAGGATCTTGCTCTGTTTCGTCCGATCCCTGGTTGCGCCGTGCTTTATCCCAGCGATGCCTATTCCACAGAAGGGTGCGTCGAAGCCATGGCCAGGTTCAAAGGATTGGCTTATCTGCGGACCTCACGACCCGGCACGCCCATCCTGTACAACAAAGGTGAGGAGTTTCCGATCGGTGGCTCAAGGGTCCTGAAAAGAAGCCAGAAAGACAGCGCAGCCGTGATTGCAGCAGGCATAACCGTTCATGAGGCTTTGAAAGCCTATGAAGAGCTCAAGAAGGAAAATATATGGGTTCGTGTGATCGATGCCTATTCCGTCCAGCCCATGGATCCGAAAATACGCAAAGAGGTCGCAAAGGCAGGGAACAAGGCCGTTGTTGTGGAAGATCACTTCCGAAGCGGAGGCCTGGGCGATGCTGTCGCTTCTCTCCTCAGCGGCAAAGCAGATTTAATACACCTTGCTGTCGACGATCTGCCCCGCTCGGGTGAACCTGAGGAATTGCTGGAGAAATACGGGATATCTGCCAGACATATCAAACAGGCAGTGAAACAATTCCTCAAGAAATAGCCGTTCTTTTTTTTGATCTTGTATCGAAGCATGAAAAAAACGCTGGTTTTTCTTTTGTGTTTCAGTTTTTTTTCCGCGCAGAGCCGGCAATTAAACAATGGAACGGTCGTCGTCGTTTATGATGGAGACACTGTCAAGGTGAAGTCTGATAACGGGTATGAGCGGCGAGTGCGACTGATCGGTATCGATACGCCTGAGATCGGGGATACTCCGGCAAATACCCCGTTGGAAGCCTTGCTGGCTAAGAGGTTTACTTTCCATCACCTTTACCGGAAAAGTGTAAAGCTTTCTTATGATCGAGAGATCGAAGATAGGTACGGGAGACTTCTAGCCTATGTTTGGACTGAGGCAGGGCTTTTTAACGAGTTTATCCTGAAGGAGGGATTTGCCCGTGTGTTTCTTAAATTTCCGTATGGCCTGAAGGAGAAATTCATCGAATCACAAAAAGAGGCCCAAGAGCAGGGGAGAGGTTTCTGGCATAAGGAGCCTTATCCGATTATCACCACGAAACAAGTGCGGAATCATATCGGAAAGTTGAGCAGAGTGCGTTTTATGTGTGCCCGTATCAGAAAAAGCGGGAACCTGCTGTTTCTTCTAGCGAAAAGCGGAGATTTTACCGTACTGATCCCGAAGGAATATCTCTCTCTTTTCGGTGATATTCAAACGGTGAAAGGGAAAATCATCCAGGTCTTCGGATTCCTGGAAGAATATAGGGGACAACCTCAGATCATGCTCTTTTTCCCCTCCCAAATTAATAATTCGGGGACAGGTAAAAAAGGGGACGGTTCTATTTTTTTATTGAATTTCTATAAAATCCCTTTGTGGAAGAAAAAAACAGAACCGTCCCCTTTTTTAATGAAAAATTGAATTTGACAGAAAGCAACAGTTGGTTTAAACAATAGACCTATAAACATGGAAACAGGAAATCTTCTCTTTTATTTTTTCATCATTTTTGCCTCGGCTAAAATACTGGGCGAATTATTTATCCGCCTCCGGATGCCCGCAATAATCGGCGAGCTGATGGCAGGCGTTTTGCTGGGCAATTACGTCCTGGGAATCATAAGCACTGAAAATCATGTCCTGATGTCCTTTGCCGAGATCGGGGTGATTTTTTTGCTGTTTCATGTCGGACTCGAGATCAGGGTTAAGGACCTGTTTGCCGTCGGACGTACGGCTGTTTTTGTTGGACTTCTCGGGGTTCTGTTTCCGCTTGTCATGGGATTCCTGACTGTTTTCTGGTTAGGATTTCCCTTTGTCGAAAGCCTTTTTATCGCCACTGCCATCCTTGCTACAAGCGTCGGGATATCGGTGAAGGTCCTCCAAGATATGGGATTGATAAAACACAAGGTGGCCTACATTGTGTTGGGTGCTGCGGTTCTGGACGATATCATAGCATTGATCGTCCTTGCGGTCGTAAAGGGGCTTGCGGCGAAGGAATTCCATGTCCTAGAGATTTCGCTTTTAGTCTTAGAATCCATCGCTTTTGTCGGATTTCTCACGTGGTGGGGTCCTCGAGTGGCAAAAAAAACACGCAAATGGGTGGAAAAACTGAACATCCCCGAGGGTCCTTTTGTTCTATCCGTTATTCTTTGTCTGGGCTTGGCAGAGCTGGCCGATGTGATCGGACTGGCTGCGATTATCGGGGCCTTTATGGCCGGGATCGTGATCGACGAGCTGGCCGGGGTATATGACCTGGAGAACAAAGTCAAATATGTGAACGAATTTTTTCTCCCCTTCTTTTTTGTGATGATGGGGGCACACCTCGATCCCAGGACGTTTCTCGATCCCCGCCTTGTTATTCTGGTACTGGTGATCTCGGCGGTGGCTGTTGTGAGCAAGATGCTTGGGGCAGGTCTTGCCAGTTGGAAGGAGGACTGGCGAACGAGAATCCAAATCGGCGTGTGCATGATTCCACGAGGAGAAGTGGGAATTATCGTAGCACTGATCGGTCTTTCTCTCCACTCGATCTCACAGGAGGTGTATTCTGTAGTGCTCGGCATGTCTCTTCTGACGACAATCGTCACACCTCCGTTGATTGTCGTGGCTTTTCGAAAAGGACGGAGAAGAAGACGAAAGCAAAAGGTGAATAATCATGTTTAACTCATTGACCGATAGGATTGTCCGGGAGCTGGAAAAGATCGTCGGAGAAAAAAATGTAATCTGCGATCCAGAGAAAAAAATCGATTACAGCCATGACGAATTTTCTCTCAGTGATATCGCTCATGAACCTGATGTTGTGGTCAAACCCAAATCCACACAAGAGGTATCCCTGATTCTCAGTTTGGCCAATGAAGAAAAGATCCCGGTGACTCCTCGAGGAGGAGCGACGGGACTGTGTGGAGGTTGTGTGCCTGCAAGCGGAGGCATCGTTCTTTCTCTCGAGAGGATGAACCGGATTGTCGAGGTGGACAGAAAAAACCAGATGATAATTGCCGAAGCTGGCGTCATGCTGATGGACTTCTACCCTCGTGTCGAGGAGGAAGGCCTTTTTTTCCCCCCTCACCCTGGAGATGAGACAGCCATGATTGGCGGTGTCATCGCTACGAATGCGGGAGGAGCCAGGGCGGTGAAATACGGCGTTGTCCGTAACTATGTTCGGGGATTGGAAGTCGTCCTTCCTTCAGGGGCGGTAATCAACCTGGGTGGGAAACTGATGAAATCCAGCACCGGGTACAATTTATTGCATTTGATGATCGGTTCGGAAGGCACCTTGGGCATTATCACCAAAGCCACCATACAGCTCATGCCATCTCCCCAGATGTCCCGTTCGCTCATCATCCCGTATGATGACCTGAAGGACGCCATCGACACGGTGCCGGAACTCCTAGCCAAAAAAATCATGCCACTGGCCGTTGAGTTTATCCCGAAAGATGTCATACAGATCACGGAAAATTTTCTGCGTAAACGATGGCCATGCACGGAAGGCAGCACCTATTTGCTCATCATTTGCGATGCTGCAACTGAGGAACAGATGGATAAATTATCCGAGCAGGTGGCTGCAATTTGTATGGAACGAAACGCTCTGGATGTTTTTGTGGCTGATAACCCGAGCAAACAGCAGCAGGTTCTTGAAATCCGCAGCAAAATTTACGAAGCCATCAAAGCCCATACCCTGGAAATTCTGGATATCGCCGTGCCGCGTGCCGAGATCGCCAAGCATGTCAAGCGCGTGCAAGAGGTCTCTCAGGAATACAAGATTTGGCTGCCGAC
>RCNB010001898.1_pt1 | contig 12978 bp, 12 predicted proteins | sample 2041321 | NCBI WGS metagenome assembly RCNB01 (sample SAMN09708232, study PRJNA481090) | Marine sediment metagenome, whole genome shotgun sequencing project. | reverse complement strand
CTAACCCCCAGCCAAAAACTGGAAACCAAAACCACTGAAAGTCCCATGAGGTTTTATAATTTAAAAATATTAAAAAAGGGATGACTAAGCAGTATGATATTAGGCTGTAATAAAAGCCTTTAAGTTCGTCTATATGGTTACGTGCTCTCACATAACTATCGTCCATTATTGATTGTGATTGTGTTCTCATGATTGATATTTGTTTTGTAAGCATTGGTATGGCAACTGCAAACCTATTTGCTTCTTTATTAATGTCTACTTTTTTATTGGTTAATAAATCATAACGTTGCGTAATATTACTTAAGCCCACGCCACTACTCTTTTTTACTATTTGTTTGGGTTGCAAATTGTTTTCTACTACCAAACTATCTTGGTCTTCATAAATTCTAATACGTAAAGGTTTACTACTTGTTACCATATTATGCTTTACTGCATTTTCTAACAACAACTGTAATGATAGAGGTACCACCTTACTTTCTGGATTTAACGCTTTTTCTGGCATCGTAAAAATAATACTATCTTCAAATCGCATTTTGAGCAAAGACATATAGGTTTTAGCAAACTGGAGTTCTTCATCAACAGTAACTAATTCCTTGTTTTTTTGTTCTAACACATAGCGATACACTTTAGACAACGATGTTGTAAATTTTTGTGCATTATTTGGATTTTCTTCTATTAAACTGGTTAATACATTTAAGCTATTAAAAAGAAAATGTGGATCTAATTGGTTTTTTAAAGCATCAAACTTAGCACTGGCTGTTCCTGCTATTACCTTTTGTTCTTTTAATTTATTTTGTTGATACTTGTTAATGAAATAAATAACATGAAAAATACTAACAATGGTTAAGGTAATCCATAATCCGAATTTGTAATATTGGAATTCTTCGTTTACAAGAAACTCATAGAAAGTTCTATCGGTATATGCAAAAGATGTTAATGCTCTTAGGAAAAATAAGCCTACTAAAGTGATAATAGTAGTGCCAATAACACCAACAACTATACGTTTAAAAGTATCGTTCTTTTTCCAGTTACGGCGTTCCATATAATCAAAAAAATACATATTGGAATAGCCAAGCACAAAAGAATACAGCTGATAAAACAAAAAGTCTATTAAAGCTTCGTTGAAACTATTAAATTGAAATCCGTCTGTTAATGAATGTCCTATTACAAAAACAATACAGCCAATTACAAACGTTACAAATATATTTTTAACCGATTTTGTCATGGTTTTTTTATTCTAATTAAATTACTTCTCGCAAGATTCTAATATTTCTTCAGCTCGTTCTTTACCCCAATTTGGGTGAAACTGTGATTCTGGTTTAAAGTTAGCAAAAAGTTCCAAGGCTCCTTCTACGTCCTTACAAAAAGGTTTAGTATCCTGACCAAAAAATCTAGCTCCTCCCATTGCCCAATCAGCCTTATTTAAAACTACTCTTGGGTTATTAGGTGCAATTTGTATAGCTTGCTCATAGAGTGCCACCACTTTTCCTGATAATGTCATGCCATAAGTGGCGCCATCGTATGCCACCCATGCTGTATGCAACATGGCTTGCATCACTAATATTTCAGGATTATTTTTTGAAATGGCTGTGGCATCGTTTATCAAGTCTTGTGCTTTTGTAAGTTGTGCCGATAATTTATCCTTATCGGTTTCGCCAAAGCTCATAAAAATATTTACTTGTGCTGCATAATAGGATGGTAACCAATTGTTGGTTTCGGCAGCTGCAATACGCTCAAATAAATTTGATGCCTCTGTTGGATTGGTTCCCCAAAGCTCAAAGGCTTTTTGCATGCCTTTTTCATAATTTGTTTGGGCACTCAATAATTGAGTGACCAATAGTGCTAAGATAACTGCTAGTTTTTGCATAATGTTTTATTTTTTAATTACAAAGCAAATATCTATCGTATTCAATGGTTTTTAAAAAGAGAATAACCGAACTGTAATTTTTTATGGATGATCTGTAAATTTTAATTGAAAAATCAAAACCTAAGTCATTAAACGGAATAAAAATGTTTAGTTCTAAACTAAGAACATTTATAAATAAAGGCTGGTGGCAAATTACCCAAAGTAAAATCTAATTTCACATTATCAAATATATTTTTCAAAAATCTGTATTTATTCAAACTATATTGATATTGAACAAAACTACCATTGGCAACCAAATAGTTTGGTATTTTTTCAAACAAAACGTCCAAATCTTTTTTTGACAATATAGAAAGTGGGAGACTAGATATGAGGTGATCAATTTTGTTTATTGATAATGATTTTAAAAGAGAATCAAAATCTATAGCACAGTGATTATAAATTTCAAAATTATTATAATGGTCAAACTTATCCTCGCAATGTGATAGAAAAGGAGCATTGATTTCCAATGAAATTAATCGTGAGCTTGATGGTAATTGCTGTAAAATTTGCTTAGTAATAACGCCATTGCCAGGACCAAATTCTAATACTACTTGATTTTCTTCAAAATCAATGTGCCTCAGTATATTGTTTGCCAAATATTTTGAACTGGGAGCAATAGCACCAATATTTTTAATTGAAGCTATTGCTTCTTTTGCAAATAATTTCATTACTTTATTTTATATATATTGCTATGACGTGAACATAACTATATAGTTTAGCACTTTTGCTAAAATAATCATCATAATATATAGTACGACGACTTTAATAGAAATAAGTTACTAATGTTATACAATTATATCAATTATTAATTAAAATTGTCATTAATTAAATATAATTTGTCCTGACCAAGATTATTAACATATGAAACTTTTTAAATTATTAATTCCAGCAATCATAATCTTTTCATGTAAAACTGATAAGAATAATATTAAAATAGACGAGGCATATACTCAAACGCTTAAGGCATATACAAGTGATTTGGCACAGAACCGAGTAAATTATCTACAACTAGCAGGGTTGTTTAAAATTGATTCTTTAAAAAACTCATTTGGGAGAGACAGTACAAACGATTTTGTGTTAAATCTTCCGCAATTACCAAAAACAATTGGAACGGTAACTCTTTTAGGGAAAGCGTTGATATTTGATGCTTCAAAAGATGTAATAGTTAAAATACAAGATTCGGTAATTAATTCTCTTCCATTAAAACTTAATGCATTTGGTAGCTCTGTCAAATTATACCATGAACAATTATCGTGGCAAGTAATTACACGAGCTAGCCAATATTATCTAAGAGTCTGGGACACAAAGAATCCAGCAATTGAGGCTTTTATAGGTTATGACCTTTTCAAGATAAATCCAGATTTTATCTTAAAAGGAGAATTTACATATTATGACACAACTAAAACTGAAGAAGTACATTCGCAATTAGGGGTTAATACAAGTACAGAGTTTATAGGTAAAGTTGAGTTTTTATATAATGGTGAAATTCACGATTTAGATGTTGGCGAAGGTGGATTTACTATGGTCAGTGACCAAACTACAGGAGACAGCACTTATGGAGGTGGCAGATATATTTATTTTGACCTACCGGCCTCCAATGGCCCTGTTTCAATTGATTTTAATCGTCTATATAATCCGCCATGTGCTTTTTCTGAGTTTACAACGTGCTTATACCCTCCGAGACAAAATGTATTGCCTTTTGAAATACATGCAGGTGAAACTATTGATTCATTAAAACAATAATAGATTATTACTGAACCCTAAAGTTAATTGGTAAAGCATAAGGTACCGTTACAGATCTACCTCTCTGTTTTCCAGGTATCATTTTAGGCAGCAAACCAACGATACGAGCAGCTTCTTTTTCTAAAATTTTATCTGGTCCGCGTGTTTTAATTCCAGCAACCTGACCAGTTTTATCAATTTTAAATAAGACAAATACCTTACCGTGTATTCCTAATTCTACAGCCAAATCAGGATACTTAAAGTTTTTTGTAACGTGTTTTATCATTTTTTCTTGAAAACACTTTTTTATTTCGGCATTGGTTTTGCCTTCACATCCTGGCCATATTGGTACTTTCTCTACAACGGCAAAAGGCACTGAAACATCTTCTTCAAGATCATCTACGTCTACTTCATCAACACTTATTACGCGCTCTTCAATAGCTTCTTCCATACTAGTTTCTGTACTTTCAATTATGGTTTCTTCAATCTCTTCCACATCTTCTACAACCGTAATGACTTCAGGTGCAGCTGGAGGTGGTGGAGGTGGCGGAGGTGTTTGAATTTGTTCCGTGATTGGAATTTCCTCTTCTTCTAACTCATCCATTACTAACTGACCTATGTCCGTTTCACTTTTATCATAGGTTTTATAGTTCATTAAGCCATTAGTAACAAACAACATTAAACAAAGACCTATCGAGAAATAAAGACTACTGTTTCTATTTAAATCTAGGTCCGGATTTTTCTTGAGTTCCATGATTATTAATATTTAGATTATGTTTATATCAATAAAATTACTAGAATCTACAGCTAAATACTATGACATTTATCATGGCAATCTGTACACTATGGAATACTCCAGAATCAATTTTAATTTAAGCTGAAGGAGATAAATATTATCCCTCCAGATCACAACTTTTCTCTTATATTACAAATTATCTAATTGATTACTCGTTTTATCTACGCTAATGGTCCAGAAGAACCCAACAAAAAAGAACTGATCTGCGGCCGGTTTCAAGGCCCTTCTATTAAAATTTCCGTTAAGATCTGGAGTATTTGCATATTGATACCCATTAATATTTTTAAAGCCCAAAGCATTATTAACTGAGAAGTACAAAATCTTTTGTGGTGAGATTAGATATGCCCAGTTAACACTTAAACTGTTAAACGATTTTGTTTTTTGATTAAGAAAATCTCCCATGTTTGGATTCGAATACGTACGTCCAGAAGCAAATGAATAGCTGAACCCTACTTGACTTCTCCAATCTGCTATCCAGTATTTGCCAACAAGAGATAAGTTATGCGTATTTGCAAAATTTGGTTGTGCTTCTTTTTGATAATTTCTATAGTCACGTTTTGTATCCAGAAATGAATAGCTTATCCAATAATCAATGTTTTTAACACTTTTACTATCTCTCCAAAACAAATCCAATCCTTGAGCATAACCAAATCCGTCATTGTTAATGCTAGTGTCAAAATCAACGAAATCTGAATCATACTTAATCAAATCATTATAGTCTTTATAATATGCCTCTGCTCTAAATATTTGTCCATCATTATTTAATTGATAGTTTAAAATATAGTGAGTCGTATTTCGAGGTTTTAGATTTTGGTTAAACTTTAAAATACTGCTTTCGGGGTTTTGATAAAAATTGCCGTAAGCCAATGATATTTGACTTTTCGCTGATGTTTTATATGCTAAGGACAACCTTGGTGCAACACTATAATCTTTAAATAATTCACTATATTCAGCTCTAATACCAACTTTCATTGCTAGTTTTTTTGAAAAAAATACGTCGGCTTCGATATATATAACCGCAATATTATTGTTGAACCCATAAGAAGTTGGTGTATTTAAATCATCGGAATATGTTTCATCAAAATTGGTAGCAAAATATTCAGCTCCAAAGTTAAGTTTGAAACGACTACTAAATCTACGTTTGAATTTAAGCTTAGCATGTACCGAATTTTCAACATTTTTTACATCAGCATCCATTATATCAATATTCGTATTAGCGTTTGTATAACTTAGACCTGAGAATATAGTCCAATTATCATTTAACATTCCTAGATAAGAACCATTAAAATAAAGGTTATTGTTTTTTAGTTTAAAATGGACGCCGGCTGGTTCATTAATATCTTCTTGAATGAGTTCAAAGCCACCGGCCTCAAACGCAGAATACATTTTCAAAATACCATTATCAAATTTCCGTCTATAAACGGCCTCACCAGAAGCACCATTAAAAGGCTTTTTCCAATCATTTCTATCCTTAAAAATGGCATTGTAAGCTGCAAGGTTAATATAAGATGTACTAATGCTCAACGAACTATTAGTCCATTTTTGAGTATTCCCTACAGAACCTCCAACGGTCATAATGCCAATATCTGTTTTGTCTTGATCTGGTTCTTCTATGGTGTTTAACAATAAAACACTTGACAAGGCCTGACCGTATTCTGCAGAATATCCGCCAGTAGAAAAAGTAATCCCATCAAATAAAAATGGTGAATAACGTCCTCGCGTTGGGATATTATTTGTTGTTGGCGTATAAGGCGTAAACACCCGAATACCATCAATAAATATTTGAGTTTCGTCTGCTCCACCTCCACGAACAAACAATCGCCCATCTTCAGCTACTGCTGATGTTCCTGGAAGGGTCTGCAAAGCACCTACAAAATCTCCTAAAGCACTTGCAGTCGTTACTACATCAAGCGGCTTAAGCACAGTTATCTTACTATTATCTCCAGCTTCAAATGTCCCGGCAGAAAGCACTACAGCATCCAATGTGTTTACATCTTCACGAAGTTTTATTTCCAAATCTTTCATAAAAGATACATCTCCTACCATTGTAAAAGTCTCATAAGACAAATAAGACACAACTAAAGTTTGCGAACCTTTCTCTTCCGTTTTAAATGCAAAAGCACCGTCTTCATTTGTTGTACCGCCATCATATGTGCCTTCTAAATAAACATTAGCTCCAACTATTGGAGTGCCTTTAGTATCTGCTGCTCTTCCACTAATAAGTGTTTGTGCATTTAGTTGGCTAGTTAAGATTAAAATGATGATGGTTATTAAAGTTTTACTCATCTCTCTTCTATTGATAAAGCTGCATTCGAGATTTTTCGTTGAAAAGTTCATTTGTATAATTTTTGTTCGTTTTTTATTGATGGTTTAAAATTGCACCAATTGTTAAAGCCCAAAAACTAATAGTAACCGAACTGTGAAAATTTAATGATGAATTGAATATATTTGATATAGAACAACGAACTTTAAGAGATGCTATTTAAAAACAATACCTATTTTTCTATTCTTTTTTTTATAATTGTTTTTGCTGAACTTATATGTAGCAGCATAAAAAGTCTTACAACAATTCATTATATAACAAAGCCATTAATACTTCTTTTATTAATAGTTTTATTCATAACCCAAAGCAAACACTTGAGCCTGAAAACTAGAAAATTTGCAATATTGGCTTTGTTATTTTCTTTGATAGGGGATATTTTGCTAATGTTTGTAAACAAATCTGATTTGTTTTTTATCGGTGGCCTCGTTGCGTTTTTGTTGGCTCATACAATGTATATAATAGTCTTTTTAAACAAAAGGAACTCAAAAAGTTTATCTATACCTTTTGTTGTTGTATTAATGATTTATGCCTTTGTGTTATTTTATGTTTTAAGGAATAGTCTGGGGGAATTACTCATCCCAGTAATTGTATATATGCTTATAATTTTAACTATGGTAATTTCGGCTTCATTGCGTAAAGACAGAGTCTCTAAATTTAGCTATAATTTAGTTTTTATTGGAGCATTATTCTTTATGATTTCCGATAGTATTTTGTCATTAAATAAATTTTATCAACCTATTCCGCTATCAAATATTGGTATAATGCTCACCTATGCAATTGCGCAGCTGTTCATTGTTTTGGGCATTAAAAATCAGCAATAAATAAAATCTATTAAGCATCTTTAAATAATTATTAATCAAATGATTAATACAATTACAATAAACTATTGATTCAATTTTTTGAATGGTCTAATAATTAGCCTAGCAGCCTTATCAAAATTGATATAATTATAACTCCAGTTGAAAAAAACAATAACACGGTTACGGAAACCTACCAATGCCATAAGATGAACAAACATCCAAATAAACCAGGCAAAGAAACCTGCAAATTTAAAGCGATCTAAATCCACCACCGCCTTATTACGACCCACGGTAGCCATTGAACCTTTATCTTTATAATTGAATGGTTTTTGGGGTTTGCCTTCAATAAGTTTAATTATGTTTTTTCCTAAAAGATTCCCTTGTTGTATTGCAGGTTGAGCTACTTGAGGATGACCTTGTGGGTAACTTTGGCTTTGCATTAAGGCAACATCACCAAGAGCAAAAATATTGGTGTATCCTTCTATCTGATTATATTCATTTACCTTATAACGATTGGCTCTATCAACCAATGCTTCTGCATTCAATCCTTTAACCGGTGCTCCGGTAACTCCAGCCGCCCAAATTAATGTTTCAGATTGCAGCTGTAAACTAGAATTTGTAACTACCGATATGCCATCATAGTCTTTAACAAAAGTATTACAGTGCACATTAACACCTAGTTTTCCCAAAAATTGATGTGCTTTTTTAGATGCATGCTCGCTCATTGGTGGTAGCACTCTATTATTGCCTTCTAGTAAATGGATGTGCATATCACTTGTGTTCAAATCACGATAATCCCTTGGTAGTATATGGTTCTTTAATTCAGCAATTGCTCCAGCTAATTCGACACCTGTAGGCCCTCCCCCAACAATTACAAAATTCAAAAATGCTCTACGCTCTTCGATTGTGTCTGCAATAGCGGCCTTTTCAAAATTCTGCAATATCAGGCTTCTAATATTTAAGGCCTGTGGCACCTTTTTCATTGGCATACTATTGGCTTCAACAGTTTTATTCCCAAAGAAATTGGTTTTAGTCCCGGTTGCAATTACCAAATAATCATAGGATAAGTTTCCAATACTTGTTTCCAATGTATTACTATCTGGATCAATATGTGTAACTTCTGCTAGTCTGAAAAAAGAATTTGTATGCTTTTTTATTATTTTCCTAATTGGATATGCAATGGAGTCTGGTTCTAAACCTGCAGTAGAAACTTGATATAAGAGTGGCTGAAACGTGTGATAATTGTGCTTATCTATTAATACAACTTGAACATTTTTATTTGCTAATTTTTTTGCCATACTAACTCCGGCAAAGCCACCACCAACAATAATAATTCTAGGAAACTTTGATTCAGGAATATTCATAAAAAAAAGGAAATAAAAACATGCAGCAAAGGTATAACTTACGGGACTTAAACACTATTTTTAGATATTAATTTAACTCGATTGTAACATTTCAAAAATTAAAGCTACTTACAGAGTAACTAACTTATCAAATTGAATAAAGAACTAGAACATAGTTTTGTTGAATTGCTGGAAAAGCATCAAAATATTGTGCACAAAGTGTGTCGTTTGTATACAAATGGTTATGATGCGCACAACGATTTGTTTCAAGAAATAACAATACAACTTTGGAAAGCATATCCTAAGTTTCGTGGTGATGCCAAATTTAGTACTTGGATGTATCGCGTAGGCTTAAATACAGCCATAACCCTATATAGAAAATCGAAACGAAGGGTTAATACTCAGGCATTTGATGACGTTCAGTTTAAAATATCTGCAGAAGATTATGACGATACTGAAGAGCAACAGTTAAAGTTATTGTATAAAGCTGTGCGCCAATTAAATGATATTGAAAAAGCCCTTGTCTTTTTATACTTAGAAGACAAGAACTATAGAGAAATAAGTGAAACTATGGGAATAAGTGAAGTGAATGCCCGCGTGAAAATGAATCGAGTAAAAACAAAGCTCAGAACCATATTAAATCCGTAATACTATGGATGAATTAGAGTTATTAAAGAAAGATTGGGTAAAAAACGATAGTAAGTATCCTAAATTATCTTATGACGAAATTTATAAGATGATTTTAAAGAAATCTTCTTCAATCGTAAAATGGATATTTATCATTAGTCTACTTGAGTTCGCCTTTTGGTTATTAATCTCATTCGTATTAAAAGACGCAAAAATGTTTGAGGATGTTCAAAATTTAAACATGAACCATATTTTAATACCAATGTCAATTATTAGCTATATCATTTTAGCCTATTTCTTTTACTTGTTTTACAAAAACTACAGGACTATTGCTTCTACCGATTCTACTAAGCGGTTAATGGAAAATATTTTAAAAACACGACGAACGGTTAAGTATTATGTAGGATTCAATTTAATTGCCCTAATAATTGGCACTTTTATTAGTCTGTTTTATGTATTAAAACATGACGAAAACATGATATCCCAGGTACAACAAGCAAGTGCCAATGGAGAAGTATTTAAAATTTACGCCATATATATACTGGTTACACTACTTCTATTAGCTATAATGGTAGGCATTCTATTATTATTCTATTGGTTAGTTTATGGAATTTTATTAAAGCGTTTGAATAAAAATTATAGAGAATTAAAAAAGCTTGAAGTTTAATCTTCAATTACCACTTTCTTTGTTTATTAAGTTCTTCCTGAGCTACAAGCTCTTCTTTTGATATCACCTTTAAAAATGAAGGATGTTGCTCTATGGCATACTCGATTTTTTTAACAATTTGTTCTGTAGTTTCATTGTCATAATCAATTTGCAAAGGTTCTTTAATCTCAAAAGATTGAAAAATATTTTTCTTTTTAATTCGCAATCCCTTCTTATCAAAAGAACGTCTAAATCCATCAATCACGATAGGCACAACTATTGGTTTATATCGCTTGATGATATGCGCAGTGCCTTTTCTAATTGGCTTAAACGGAGTTGTAGTCCCTTGAGGAAAGGTAATTACCCAACCATCATCTAGGGCCTTACCAATACTAGAAATATCACTCATTTTTACCTGTCTATTGACATCTTGACCTTCTGACCTCCATGTACGATCTATGCTCACAGAACCAACATAAGCCAAAATTTTTGGTAACAGCCCCGCTTTCATTGTTTCTCTCGCGGCAACGTAGTAAATATTGAGTTTAGGATTCCATAGATATCCCACATTTTTTATGGAGTCCACACGACCACTTAAACTAGCGTTAAACACATGAAACATAGATACTACATCAGCAAAATATGTTTGGTGGTTAGAAATAAACAAAACATTCTTACCAGGAAGGGTCTTGATAATCTCAGAGCCCTCAATGTGCAATTGATTGAAGCCTCTAAAACGCCTATGTGTAATAAGGCCGAGAATTCTTATCAACCATTTTTTAATAAATAGAATATGGCCAAAAGGATTTTTTTTAAACAATCCCATAAATAGTCTCAAAATTAGTTAGTGTGCGCAAATGTACTAAAACTAATAAACTAGAGTAACTGTTTTAACATGTCTTTAATTTCGCTAAGCATCATTGCTGTTGCTCCCCAAACAACATGACCGTTTAATTGAAATGCCGGAACATCTACTTTAACGCTATAAGAGGTTTCAACGGTTTCACTAATCACATTTTGCTCATCTATAAAATGCTGAAGTGTTACTTCTATAATTTCTTCAACTTCATCATCCTGTTTTTTAAATGTTGGTGTAACTCTAGTAACACCAATAAACGGCTGTACATAAAAATTGCTCGGCGGTATATAAACTTCGGTCAATTCTCTTACCACTTCAATCTTTTGTGTCTGAACTCCTATTTCTTCAAAAGTTTCCCTAATCGCAGCATTTTTAAGAGACTTATCCTGCACTTCTAATTTACCTCCTGGAAATCCAATTTGAGCAGAATGCACACCTATATATGTTTTACGTAAAATTAAAACCAGCTTAGTTTGCCTTAAACTATCTGGGTAAAACAATGCCATCACACCTGCTTTTTTTGCATGTTTAATCTCTTTTTGTCGCATTTTGAGTAACTCCCTTCTAAACGGAGGTGACATTTTAAACTGAGATGCTTCTGCTGGTAATGGTATATTTTCTATTTTTGCTATCGCGATTAAAAATTCGTCAAAATTCATTTATTTAGCCAATATTAAGCGTTTTAAATTTTTAGTATGAAACACTGTTTTCTTATTTGTTTGTTTGTTTTACTTCAAAGCTGTGAAGATAAAAAAACTGAAAGCAAAAATTTGCCTATCCCTGCTCAAACTGAAAACAAAGTTGAACCAGAAGTGAAAAAAGATTCAGTTATTGAACAAAAAAAAGAATTTCCTAAGCTTAACAGTAAAAATGCAATGGATTTCTTTTTAGAATACGAGAAACACAACAAAGAAAATAAGGTCCGTATTATTACTGATTTTGGTGACATAGAAATATTTTTGTTTGACATAACAAAATTCCACCGTGCCAATTTTATTTTTTTAACTAAACAAAACTATTTTAACAACACCCAGTTTTACAGGGTAATTAACAACTTTATGGTTCAGGCTGGTAATAGCGATACAAAAGCAACTGCAAGAAAACGTGCAAGAATAGGAAGATACCTCTTACCTACCGATACAAAGAGGGGATTTAAGCATGATAGAGGTGTATTAAGTATGCCAAGTAGCGAAGTTGACAACCCGTATAAATTGGCATCTCCTTTTGAATTCTTTATAGTACAACAGCATGGGGGATCTCATTTTTTGGATGGTGATTATACCATTTTTGGTAAGGTTACAAAAGGCATGAGTGTTATAGACAAAATTGCTGCTGTTAAGACTGATGAAGGCGACTGGCCACAAAAAAATATATTTATAAGAAAAGTTGAAATCATAGATTAAAGTTACGTTAATTAACACCTTCAAATTACTTATTTTTAATACCTTGTGAACTACTTTTTATTGAATTGAAAAGCAGCTATTTTTATTAAACTCAAAAACTAACTTAATGACAACACAATTTTTTTCAAAGGGAATCAAACTCCTTAGTTTAAGCCTCTTGGTGGCTTTTGCAAGCTGTAAAAAAGAAAACAACGAAAACACTGTAATGAACACAACTGATAATATTTTACTTCAAGAATGGACAGGCCCGTATGACGGTATTCCAGCCTTTGACAAAATGAATATTAAGGATGTAAAAGAAGCTATTGAATCAGGAATGGCTATTAATTTATCAGAAATTGATGCAATTGCAAACAACAAAGAAACACCCACTTTTAAAAACACCATTGAGGCAATGGAACGCTCAGGCAAAGAATTGGATAGAGTATTTGCCTATTATGGTATTTTAAGCAGTAATATGTCATCTCCAGAATTTAGAGAAATTCAAGCCGAAATGGCTCCAAAATTGTCTGAGTTTAGGTCTAAAATTTCGCAAAATAAAAAATTATTTGAG
>RCNB010001896.1_pt1 | contig 13001 bp, 12 predicted proteins | sample 2041321 | NCBI WGS metagenome assembly RCNB01 (sample SAMN09708232, study PRJNA481090) | Marine sediment metagenome, whole genome shotgun sequencing project. | reverse complement strand
CCAGCAAAGATCAATGATTCCAGAGAAACAAAATTTGTTCGGTTTAATGTGGTCGAAAACAGGATTGAAGTCAAAGTTGACGAGAGTAGGGCATTAACGCTAGCTTATTCAGAATCTTATCGAATCAATTTACTAGATGGTTCCAAAAAAATCTATGAAACCCATGGCTATTTAAATGACAACGGTGACCCAGAAAATACATTTTTTGAGCTCATTCATGAAGATGGGAAATTTAGACTTTTCCTCAAAGAAAGAATTAAATATATACACAAACCCGATACGAAAAAAACCGGTTACGATGAAGAAAAATCGGCCAAATTCCTTAAGGTTAGAGATGTTTACTATGTTGAGAATATGGTGAAACCATCAAAAAACATAGTCGCCATTCCCAGGAAAAAGAAAAACCTTTCTACCTTGTTCAAAGACCGCACTAAATCTGTAGAAAAGCTGATAAAAGATGAAAAACTGGGTTTGGATGAAAAAGATGACCTCATCGCGATTTTTGATTTCTATTTTAAAGTAGACAAGCCATAGTACATTACCAACATAAAAAGGAAAATTATTTGTGCTAATTTTAGTGACAAAATGCAGAAAATAATCTATTCGGAAAACCAAATAACAGACGTAGCCAAGCAACTAATCCAAGAAGTTCCATCAAGGATTTTGTGTTTCCAAGGTGAAATGGGTGCCGGAAAAACAACGCTGATCAAGGCCATTGTAAGACAGTTAGGGGCAGTGGACGAAGCCAAGAGTCCTACTTTTGGTATTGTAAATGAATATCAGGACCAAAATGAAGCGGTTTTGGCCTATCACTTTGACTTTTATCGATTAAATGATGAAAATGAAGCTCTGGATCTGGGTATTGAAGATTATTTTAACTCCGATGTCTGGATCTTTATGGAATGGCCTGAAAAAATTGCAACAATACTGCCAGTTGAACGGGTTGATATCTACATTGAAGTGCTTAATAACAATACCCGTAAGCTTATCTTCGACAGCTAATACAAAGTGCTAACAAACGAATTACTCCAAATCTTTATTGTACACTTTTTGATGAACGGTAAGTTCTTCGATAAAATGTATGTTTTTCACGTTTAAATGTGATTTTTATCGATGAAATACATTTTGGTATACATATTTTTCCTACATTAGCCTCATTATTGTCCGATTTCTAACTAAAAACCTAATGAAAATGAAGAGACTAATATTTGGCCTATTGGCATGTGTAACATTAATGGCTGTTTCTTGCGAGCCAAATTCAACCGCAGATGAAGATCAATTATACGAACAAGGGATTCACAAGGATAAGCTTGATAGAAAAATTTGAACTGGTTTTTTAAACCGTTTATCGAGGGACAATGTAAATTGTCCCTTTTATTATACTATTTAAAGATCTGTTGCGTTAGCGATTTACAGATCTTTATAGACGATGAACGATTTTAATTCCAGAAGAAAAGCAAAAAGAAAGATCCTGATAGAATCTTCTTTTGTGTTTTTTATTGCTATCTCTCCATTCTTATACAAGCTTTATGATTATTTACCAGAAAACCCTGAAGCAACAATTTCATTTTTAGGAATAACTATCGACAATAATGGATTTTCTGACGTTTCCACCTATTTCTGGTTCTTGATGAGTAAGATAATACCGCTGTACCTAATGGTATTTTGGTTTATGACCGCAAAGAACTGGTGGTATCATATTATCCTTATTCCTATTGCTATGTATGCTTTTCAATTATGGGGTATAATCAACGAAAGCAATAGTTTAGATGTTCTAGAAATGTACTATATTTTAACTAAATAAGTTGTTAAAATACACGGCCAATTGGCTTACTCGAACTACAAGGAAGCAAAAAACGCAAGTACTTATATTTCTTTCAAAATAATAGTCTAGTATAATGGAGTCACATACCATTATTTTGCCATGTCCCCTCCAATGCCTAATTTCACTAGCTGTTAGAAAAAGGATGATAAAAGCAACGAACATACACAAGTATTACGGGAATCTAGAGGTACTTAAAGGCGTAGATCTTCATATTAAAAAAGGAGAAATTGTATCTATCGTAGGTGCATCCGGTGCGGGAAAAACGACTCTACTTCAAATTTTAGGGACTTTAGATGAACTTTCCAATAAAGAGGAAGGAACGCTTCTGGTAAATGGAATTGAAACCACAACCTTAAATGACAGGGACCTTGCTAAGTTTAGAAACGAACATATTGGGTTTATTTTTCAATTTCATCAGTTATTACCCGAGTTTACGGCCTTGGAAAATGTTTGCTTACCTGCATTTATAAAAAAAATAAGCAAATCCGATGCTGAGAAACGTGCAAAAGAGCTTTTGGATTTTTTAGGACTTTCGCACAGGTACCATCATAAACCTGCTGAACTCTCTGGAGGAGAACAACAGCGTGTTGCAGTAGCTCGTGCACTTGTTAATAATCCAGCTATTATTTTTGCCGATGAACCCAGTGGTAATCTGGATTCCGAAAGTGCCGATAACCTTCATAGGCTCTTTTTTGAGCTACGGGAGAACTTTGGACAAACCTTCGTAATTGTTACCCATAATAAGGAGCTTGCCGAAATGGCAGACAGAAAGCTCACCATGGTAGATGGAAAAATAGTGGATAAGGTTACGGTATCCGCATAAACGCTTCCTAAGATATGCTAAACGAGGTTTGGGAATTTTTGCAGTATCCTGTTAACCAAAAACTAGGTGTAAACAAGCAAGAGCGTAGCACCCTTTTCTTTCGCCTGCTTGCACTTACGGTCTTTTTTAGTATCGCACTAGGCATACTAATAAGTGGTGTTTCCCTAGTCTTTAATTTGAATTTTGGCAATCATGCCGTCGACGAACTTTTAAAATCATATTCGCCAGCAATGCTGTTTTTTTTGGCTGTTGTGCTAGCTCCTGTTTCAGAGGAGCTATTGTTCAGGGCACCATTAACACTCTTTAAAAATCCTACCCATTTTAAATACGCCTATTATATCTCTATAATTCTATTTGGCACCTTACATATTTCTAATTTTGAGGCGCTGGACGGACAATACTGGGCCATACCGCTTTTGGTTTCGCCACAGCTTTCGGCAGGTGTCTTTTTGGGTTACACGAGGACAAGCCTAGGGCTTCTTTGGAGTATTTTATTACATGCAGCTCATAATTTAGTACTTGTAGGACCTGTACTTATTTATTTATTATTGGACATACCACTGGAATGAAAAAAAGTGAACTAAAGGAGTTTTTAGATGCGAAAGTGCTACAATACAACCACCCCAGTTTTCTGGAAAGCGACCCTATACAAATACCCCATCAATTCAAAAAAAAGGAAGATATTGAAATTAGCGCTTTTTTAACGGCAACTATTGCTTGGGGAAATCGAAAAAGCATTATCAATAATGCCCAACGCTTAATGGAGGCTATGGATCAAACACCTTATGATTTTGTCCTGAATCACTCAGAAACAGATTTAGAAAAATTAATCGGTTTTGTACACCGTACATTCAATGGAACAGATGTGCAGTATTTTATGAAAAGCCTACGTAATATATACAACGAACATGAAGGTTTGGAGACCGTTTTTACCAAGAACCAAGCCATGGACACCCTACAACCTACAATATCTAAATTTAAGGAGGTATTTTTTGAGCTTCCGCATGAACAAAGAACTACAAAACATGTTTCAGACCCATTAAAAGGTTCTGCAGCCAAGCGTATTAACATGTTTTTACGCTGGATGGTTAGGGATGCTGCTACCCATGTTGATTTTGGACTGTGGAAAGGTATTCCGGCAGCTAAACTATCCTGTCCCTTAGATGTGCATTCTGGCAATGTTGCGCGTAAATTAAAACTACTAAATCGCAAACAAAATGACGGGAAGGCTCTAGCGGAGTTGGATAATGCACTCAGAAAACTTGATGCTGCGGACCCCGTAAAATATGATTTTGCACTGTTTGGGTTGGGTGTTTTTGAAAAATTCTAGTGGTTATACGGCACCAAAAAAACGATAGATCTGCACAAAAATTTTTAAGACACAATACCCATTGTTCCCAAATTCAATAGTTGCTTTGCGCCATTTTGAGCAATGGATTGGTATATGGCCTCCACGATAATCATATCCCTTTTACCCATTTCCCCAGGGGCTACATTTTTACTTCCCAGAAGAATATGTTTGGCAAAATCATCCATTTGCAAAGCTTGTTGGCGCTTATAAGGAAATTTAATTTCGGCACCCTTGGATGTTCGGCCGCTGATAGGCCCATAACTATGTGCAGGATCTAGCTCAAACCATCCTTTGTTGCAATGTACTTTTAATCGATTGCCATTGGCATTATGGGAAGTCATCATATGACCAATTGTGCCTGATGGAAATTCGAATTGAGCCGTAATAGTCTCATCTGTATCCCTGAAATACTCAGGTCGTGTACTAAACTCTTGAGCACTTACGAATGTGGGATTTTGTCCCGCGCCATAAATCGATGTCTGTATGGAGTAGACACCCATATTCATCAAGGCGCCTCCTCCGGAAAGTGCTTTATTCAACCGCCACTGATTAGGATTACCACCAGATATATAGGCAGCATCCGATGATACGAAATTGACTTCTCCAAACGTCTTTTCCCGAACGTACCTTTTAACTTCATGGGTATAAGGGTCTGATTGCATCCGGTATCCAACACTAAGTTTTACCTTATTATCTTTACAGGCCATAATGATTGCATCGCACTCCACAACACTAATGGCCATGGGTTTTTCACAGATAACGTGTTTTCCTGCTTTGGCAGCCCTAATACAAAAATCGGCATGCATGCTATTCGGTAACACAACATACACCACATCTATCTTGGGGTTATTAATAATAGAATCAAAATTCTCATAATTGTAAATACTATCCCCAGATAAATCATATTTTTCTTTCCAAATTTGCTCCTTTTCCTTTGTGCCGGTGACAATGGCGGAAAGATAACAGTAATCCGTTTCCAACAAGGAAGGTGCTAGCTGGTAGCTGCTATAGTTCCCAAGTCCCACGAGGGCTACCCCCAGCTTATCTGCACTTGATTTGTTAGAACCAAACGAAGCATAGGCAGGGCTTAACAATGCACTTGCTGCCAAACCCTTTCCTAGGGTTGTCGTGAAGGTTCTTCTTGTAATTTTTTCCATATTTAGAGAGGTATATTGCTGCGTTTTAAAGATAAGAATTATTAGGTCCTAAAAAAGCACTGTTTTAGGGGAGAATATGTTGATATTTCAGTAATTTTAAAGCTGACTAATTCAAAATAAACCATGAGAACACCTTACATTTTACTTCTTGCCTTTTTGGCAACCGTTAGTGGTATTTCACAGAGTAGGAAATTACCCATAGATACCGTCATTACGACACAACACAGTGTCACTATAAACGGCGCCGCTATTAACTACACAGCACAAACAGGAACTCAGCCTGTGTGGGACGAAAAGGGTGAACCTACGGCTGCGCTGCACTACACCTATTATACCCGAAACAATGTAAAAGACCGTGCGTCAAGACCATTATTAATTTCATTTAATGGAGGTCCAGGTTCCGCTTCTGTTTGGATGCACTTGGCTTATACAGGACCGAGAGTGCTCAAAATTGACGACGAAGGCTACCCTGTACAACCTTATGGGATTAAGGATAATCCATTTTCGGTATTGGATGTTACTGATATTGTTTATGTAAATCCTGCCAATACGGGGTATTCACGTACCATTCCTGAAACTGGAAAAGAGGTAGATCGCTCTAAGTTTTTTGGTATTAATGCAGATATTAAATATTTGGCTGAGTGGCTAAACACCTTTGTGACTCGTAACAATCGCTGGCGTTCACCCAAGTACATTATTGGCGAAAGTTATGGTGGCACTAGGGTTATGGGACTTTCATTAGCCTTGCAAGACCAACAGTGGATGTATTTAAATGGGGTAATTATGGTATCTCCTGCGGATTATAAAGTGATACGGGAAGACGGTCCTGTTTCGCAAGCAATTAACCTTCCCTACTATACGGCCGCTGCCTGGCATCATAAAGCATTGCCCCCAGAATTACAACAAAAAGATCTATTGGAGATACTTCCAGCATCCGAACAATACACAATCAATACCTTAATTCCTGCACTAGCAAAAGGCGGTTTTATTTCTGAGGCTGAAAAAAATGATGTAGCTAAAAAAGTAGCTTATTACTCGGGAATTTCTGAAAAGGAAGTATTAGATCAAAACTTGGTAGTGCCTACCTCCTACTTTTGGAAAAACCTATTGAAAGATAAAGGGGCCTTTACCGTTGGACGTTTAGACTCTAGATATTTAGGAATAGATCGCCAAAAGGCCGGCACACGCCCAGATTATAATGCCGAGATAACTTCTTGGTTGCACAGTTTTACACCCGCCATAAATTATTACTTACAGGAAGAATTAAATTTCAAAACTGATATTAAGTATAACATGTTCGGCTCTGTAAGGCCTTGGAATAATGAAAATGATACTACAAGGGAGGACTTAAGACAAGCCATGGCGCAAAACCCATACTTAAACGTAATGGTGCAGTCTGGCTACTACGATGGTGCCACCACTTATTTCAACGCTAAATATACCATGTGGCAGGTAGATCCGAGCGGTAGAATGAAGGATCGCTTTAGCTTTAAGGGATACCGTTCTGGCCATATGATGTACTTGCGCAGAGAAGATCTTAAGAATGCGAATGATGATATTCGCGATTTTATTTCTAAAAGCTTGAGTAACGGAAAAAGTGCTAAATATTAGGGAATAGTCGAACGCACTTGGGTTGACATACCCAAAACCGTTAAAGGTACTTTGTTATCTAAAACAGATAAATCAAAAGGCGGGATGTTTTCTTTACGGCCAATGGCCTGCTTAAAAAGTTCATCTCGCTTTCTTTTTTTCTTTTGTTTGAAAATATCTATAGTAACCCCAACACTGGCACCACCTAAAACAGTAGCTAGCAAATCTGCATTGTCCCAGCCGTTATACTGATTCTCATCTATCGCCTCCTTGGCCAAACCAATAAGAAGGCTTCCTCCAACAGAACCTACAAAAGTCCATGCTCTATTACCCTTAGAAATTTGAGATGCCAACCCTGCACCCACTAGTCCATATAATGTACCCCCTAAAAAGTGAAGTGCTTTATCCTTTTCTATTTGGCCGTAGGATTTTGTGATTAATAAAAATAGGATTAAAACTAATAGCGTGATTCTTCTCATAGTGGGCGCAAATGTATTGAATATTGGATTAATACCTTAGGTGTTTAAAATGAAAAGGATTACAAATACAAAAAGTATCAAAAAATAGTACCTTAGGAAGATAAAGAAAATTATGGATATAAAATCTTATCTTAAAACACTGAAACTGCTTCACTTATCCCTTGTGGCAGGGCTTTCAATTTTTATGGTCGTTGTGATTATGCAGGGTGACGGTTTTAATACTGATTTAAGCACGAATTCAACATTTCTATATATAGTTCCAGTGGCTGCCCTAATTGGTTATTTTGGAAGTCAGGTTTTATTTAAAAAAATGTTATCAAGCATATCCCAGTCAGATTTATTCAACCAAAAATTACAACGATTTCAATCTGCATTACTTGTTAAATATGCGCTTATAGAAGCTCCTGCCTTTCTATCGCTTTTTGCGTATTACGCTACTGGAAATGCGCTACCACTGGTTATTGCTGGTTGCCTTTTGGCTTACCTTTTTGTTCAGGGTCCCACAAAGGAAAAATTAAAAAGTAGTTTACCCTTAAGTGCCGAGGAAAAAAGAACATTGGATTTTAAATAACACAAAATAATTATGATACAAAAAAAGATTTTACTCATGGGGCTTATAACTTCCCTTTTTAGTATTCAGAACATGACAGCCCAAGTAGTTTCCCAAGACTGGGCAAATTTGAAGCAATTTCAAGAAGCCAATGCCCAAGTGAATATGGCAGCGCCAGATCAAAACAGGGTGGTATTTATGGGGAATTCCATAACCATTGGTTGGGGTAATGCTCGGCCAGAGTTTTTTAAAGGAAAGCCATATATAAATAGGGGAATAAGTGGCCAGACGACACCACAAATGCTCATACGATTTCGCCAGGATGTAATTAATTTAAAACCAAAAGTAGTTGTGATTTTAGCAGGCACCAATGATATTGCAGGAAACACGGGTCCCTCAACCATAGAAATGATTATTGATAATATTAAAAACATGGCAGAGTTGGCCCATGCCAATGGTATCAAAGTGATACTATCCTCTACCCTGCCCGTGTATGATTACCCTTGGAAACCAGGACTAGAACCTGCTCAAAAAATTATTACTTTAAACAAGTTATTGAAGGGATATACCAAGGAGAAGGGTCATATTTATTTAGATTATTTTACTCCAATGGCAGATGATCGTAACGGTCTTCCTAAAAAATATGCCGAGGACGGAGTACACCCAACCGTTGAGGGCTATATGGTAATGGAACCCTTGGTAGAAGCTGCAATTGCTAAAGCTTTGGAATAGTTTTCAGTCTAAGACATCTTGGATAAACAAGAGGCAGGACAGTAGGATTATAAACACAATTAAATAATTCTAAAACCCATATTGATATCCAATAGCTTATGTCCAAATATAAAATTCTAAAATGTACTCTACTCCAAAGAAAACATGTAATTTACCATTCCCAAGAATACACCCTAACAGACTTAATACTCTTAGGAATACAGCAAAGGAAAGAATTTACCCTGCATTTTTTCGCCTTTTCTTACTGGGGGTACCCCTTTCAATAGTTCATCGTTAGAATTGCTTACGGTACCATCTGCAAAGGCATTAAGGACAAATGCTCTGCGCGGTCTGTTCGATTTATTTTCATAGGAGCCATGAACCAATAAAGGATGATGAAAAGATGCGTATCCCTTTTTTAATTCAATGGGAACCGGGTTAAATTCCTTTTTTTGCTCGTCTGTGAGGTAGTTTAAAAGTCCCTCCATGTCACCAGCAATTTCAGGTGCTTTCAATAAGCCCCACTTGTGACTTTTAGGAATGTATTGTAGGCATCCGTTTTCAACAGTAGCGTCATCCAGGCCTGTCCAACATGTTAAATGTTGCATGGCTATAGTGCGGGTCCAGTAGGAATAATCTTGATGCCATGCAACTACCCCACCATGCTCAGCAGGTTTATAAAATAGTTGGTCGTGCCAAAAACGCACTGGTTTTTTTTCTAGCAGTTGGTGCGCAGCCATCACAAAAGCAGGGTTCCACAATACATCATGAAAACCCTCTGTAATTCTCCAATGACCTAAAGAGTGAAATAAAGTATTATCAGAGTTTCCAGATTCGTTGCTATGAAATTCATAAAATAAGGAATTACCGGGATGTTTGGGATCAACGAGTTGGTCAAGTTCCTTTTTCAGTTGCTCTATCACTTCACTATCCAAAAGTTTGATACCGGACACATATCCAAATTCATGAAAGTGTTGCACTTGCTCCTCAGACAAGCGATAGGGTTCCCACTCCTCTTTAGTTGTTGGCCATTTGAATAACTCAGAAACCAAGCCATGTACGTCCGCTAAATCCTTTATCATAATTTCTAGATACTTTGTTAATCTTCTAAAAATAATGAAATTTTATACTACGGATGTCATTCGATTTTCCTGAACAGCATAATAAAGTAAAATAAAACCAGGAAACACAAGTTCTCTACGCGACTATTAAAAGTGTACTTGGTACACCAGATTAGCCTAGCGTAATGGTAATTACATTATTATTTTTCAAAAAGCTAGATGGTTATGGCAAAATCGATAGGTAATCTTCCAATGAACTGTATTCCCTTTATATCTTTTGTCTATTTTTGAGAAATTTTTATGACTACTAAAATGAATAAAACACTATCCCTTTCCCTCGTGGGCCTTTTACTGGCCTGTAATTCTTCGCAAAAAACCGTTATTCCCGAAGTTAAGCAAGTAGCAAGCCCAGAGGTCTATGCAGAAACTATTACCGAGGCCGAGCTAAAAGAACATCTTTACATATACGCCTCGGATGAGTACGAGGGTAGAGAAACCGGAGAACTTGGCCAGAAAAAAGCCATTGCCTATTTGAAAGCGGAATATGAAAACTTGAATATTCGCGCAGCAAAAAACAATGGTGATTATTTTCAAAAAGTACCTTTGGAAGTAGCACAAATGCCAACAGGTTCTCTAATGATTAACGGAACCGCGTTTACCTTAGGTAAAGATTTTATAAGTTTTAATGATGCAGGGGCTAATTTTAATGAGATTGTATATGCTGCTTATGGCATAGAAGAAGGAGCGTATTCTGACTTTAAAAATATAGATATTAGTAACAAACTGGTTTTAATTAAAGATGGTGAACCTACAAATAGTGACGGTACTTACTTTCTAACAGGTACTGAAAAACCTTCTAATTGGAGTGAAGATCCCATGAAGAGAATTCAATTTGCTATGGATAAAGGAGCAAAGGGCGTTTTATTATATTCACCTAATTTATTCCCCAGAGTTTTGGCTTATTATAACAGGTCTAAAAATAGTTCTTCGGGTAGGATGAGTGTGAAAGGTCTGCAGAAAACAGGATTTAGCGCCACTATAAGCGATGATATGGCAGCTTCTATTCTACCTAATATACTAAAGGATAATACTCCAAAAATACTAAGCAAAACCGTATCCTCAGATATTATAGGCAATGCAGATGAAATAGATTCCGAAAATGTAGTTGCTTTCATTAAAGGAACCGAAAAGCCAGATGAATACGTGGTTATCTCTTCGCATTTAGATCATATTGGCGTAAACGATGATGGTCAGATAAATAACGGTGCTGATGATGATGGCTCCGGCACGGTAGCACTTTTAGAAATTGCCGAGGCTTTTAAAAATGCTTCAGAAGCTGGTGATGGCCCCAAACGTTCGGTTGTCTTTCTGCACGTTACAGGAGAAGAAAAAGGCTTACTAGGTTCCTTGTATTATACCGATGTGGAACCTATTTTTCCATTATCAAAAACGGTTGCCAATTTAAATATTGACATGATAGGTAGAATTGACCCAAAAAGAGAAGGCGAAAGAAACTATATTTATTTGATTGGTTCGGACAAGTTAAGCACAGAGCTACATGAACTATCGGAAGCTGTAAATTCAAAATACACTAATATAGAATTGGATTATACCTACAACGATGAAAGCGATCCTAACCGTTTTTATTACCGAAGTGATCACTACAATTTTGCAAAAAATAACATTCCAATAATCTTCTATTTTAATGGTACGCATGACGATTATCATAAGCCTGGAGATACTCCAGATAAAATAAACTACGACTTGTTGGAGAACAGAACTAGACTTGTTTTCCATACTGCGTGGGAAATAGCAAACAGAGAAAAGCCAGTTGCTGTAGATATACTGGCAAAATAAACAGCAACAGAATAACCTAAAAATGCCCATCTTAAATTAAGAGTGGGCATTTTTTATACTTTATTTTATAAAGTAGTAAAAACAAAAAATCCTAAGTAAAACTTAGGATTCTTGAGCTTGTTTAGGGTGGAAGACCGGGTTCGAACCGGCGACCCTCGGTACCACAAACCGATGCTCTAACCAGCTGAGCTACAACCACCATTTGTAAGCGTTGGCAAAGGTAATTTTTTTAAAATACTTATCAAAATAAAAAACCGAATTACACCGTAATTTAATATGCACAAAAAGTAAATTCATACAGGCTAAGTACTGTATGCAGTATAAATCTGATTGACAACAGATTAGTTCACCAAAACAGCTAGGTCCTAAAATAAAATTTGTAGCATATGTCTTTGTCCATGCTTACAATTTCTATAAGCCATTAAAAAAAACATCCGATTCATTACTATAATATTGAAGTCTTAACTTTCCTAATCACTTTTTTTGACTATTTTAGAACTCCTAGAGAATTTCTTTAATCTTTTCTTATGGAGCTCATCATCCTATGAAAATCATGATTAAAAAAATCATCTTTGTTGTTTTTATATTTTCTATAAGCTCTGCCAGCCTTTACTGCCAAGTAGATAGTGCTGATTTTTACAAGAAAGAGCTTTCCAACATGAAAGCCTTGACTAGCTTTACGCCTAAGGACACATCCTACATAAAATTATTAAATAAACTAAGCAATAATTACAAATACATTAATACAGATAGTATAGCCATCTTGGCTAGAGAAGCATTACAATTAAGTACAACTATTGACTATGAAATGGGTAGGTTTGAAGCGCTTTCCAATCTAGCCATATACGAACTCATCAGCGGAAATATTCAGCAATCAATCGATTATAATCAACAAATTCTCAAAACGCTAGATTTAAAAAAATTTCCAGAACTAGGGTCAAATATGTACAATGTATTGGGTAGAGCCTATTTCATATTGGGTAATCTCCCAGAGTCCTATAAACATACCCGAAAATCTTTATTGTTAGCAGAAATGACAGATAACAAAGATTTAATTAGAAAACTAAATTCTAATCTTGGTACTTTTTTCACCTACCTAGAGGATTACGATGAGGCTTTAAAATTTTATGAACTTGCTTTGAATGGTTTTAGTGAGGCAGAACCTAGTATAACCAAAGCAAGAATACTTGCCAACCTCGGGTATTTGCATATGGAAAATAAAAATTACGATAAAGCATTAGAACTTTTGGATGAAAGCTTTCCTATACTTGAGAAAGCTAATATAACAGAGTTATTGAGCGAAGTATACCTGGCTTATGGAGCTGTTTATTATCATGATAAAAGGTTTGACAAAGCCTTTTATTATTTTGAAAAGGCAAACAATTATTATTCATCATCCAATAATTATTTGAATAAGGCATTATCCTTTTACGGATTGGGTATTTCCCATTTAGCCGTCGATAACCTTAAAGCATCTGGTGAATTTCTAGACTTAAGTTTAGACCTCTACAAATCGATTAATTATAAAATTGGAATTGAAGAGACATGCAGGGCTTTATATCGATTATTCAAGAAAAAAAAATCCACTAAAAACGCG
>RCNB010001895.1_pt1 | contig 13001 bp, 15 predicted proteins | sample 2041321 | NCBI WGS metagenome assembly RCNB01 (sample SAMN09708232, study PRJNA481090) | Marine sediment metagenome, whole genome shotgun sequencing project. | reverse complement strand
CTAAATTATTTCTAATTTGTGAGTTAAACATGGATATTTCAGATGAAGAGAAAAATGCTGTGATGGATGTATTAAATTCAAAAATGTTAACCCTTTTAGCTGGTGATGTTGTAAAAGAATTTGAAAAAGAGTTCGCTCAATACATCGGGGTTAAGCATGCTATAGCAGTAAATTCTGGTACTGCTGCCCTTCATATTACTATCGCTTCGCTAGATATTGGGCCTGGAGATGAAGTTATTGTTCCTCCATTTACTTTTATAGCTACAGCAAGCTCAGTATTGCAAAACAATGCAATTCCTATTTTTGCTGATATTGAAAATAAATCTTATACATTAGATCCAGAGTCAGTAAAAGAAAAAATTACACCAAAAACAAAAGCTATAATTCCTGTACATTTAGCCGGGATAACTGCAGATTTAGGGGCCCTTATGGATATTGCTGAAGATCATAATCTCTCTATAATTGAAGATGCCTGTCAATCTCATGGAGCAAAATATAAGGGAAAAAGAGTGGGTTCTATTGGAGAATTTGGAACCTTTAGCTTTTATCCCTCAAAAAATATGACAACTGGTGAAGGGGGGATAATAACTACTAATGATACTCATTTAGCAAGGCAATGTCGTCTATTAAGGCATCATGGTGAACCTCGTTGGTATACTTACAATCGCTTAGGGTGGAACTATAGAATGACAGAAATCCAAGGTGCAATCGGTAGAGTTCAATTAAAAAAATTAGAGGAATTTGTGAAAATTAGAAACGAAAACGCCTTATATTTAAGTAAAGGTATTGAAGGTATTGAAGGCATTGATCCTCCTTATATTCCCGAATATTGCGATCCTGCTTTTAATTATTGGATTGGTAGGATCCATCCTGAGATAATTGGCTTAGATATAGATCAATTTATAACTAAATTCCCTAGAAGCAAAACTCTATACCCTAAGCCTTTATATGAAACAAAATTATTTCAGAAAAAAATTGCATACCCTAAAGGTTGTCCATGGTCATGCCCATTTTATGATAAGGAAGTAGATTACTCGAAAATAAAGCTTCCAGTAGTAGAAAGGGTTGCGAGGGAGATTTTTGCCTTAAATATCTATCCAGGTACTCCTAAAGAAGAATTAGATGATAGCATTAATAAATTGAAAAACATAGCTGATAATAAATAATATTCCTACCTCTTCCCATGAAAAGAATCATAATAGAAGTATATGGGCGTGTTCAGGGAGTTTTTTTTCGTTATACTACTAGAAAAGTGGCAAGAAAATTGGGATTAGCTGGTATTGTCAAAAATATGCCTGATGGAAGTGTTTATATTGAGGCAGAGGGCACAGAAGATAAATTGCTTGAACTACTAGAGTTCGCAAAAAAAGGTCCTACACATGCAAAAGTAGAAGAGGTTAAACATGAATTTCAAGAATCCGAGAACAAGTACAAGGGATTTGATTATGATTTTTAAGACTGCTTTGCTTTCAATAATCTCTAAAATCGTTTAATGCGTCAAACATAGCTACTATATTCTCAGGAGGCACTTCTGCAGTTATATTATGAATACTTGATGCAATATATCCTCCATTTGGTTTGAAACAATTAAGGTTCTTCCTCACTTCATTTCTGATCTGTTCTGGAGAGCCAAATGGCAAAGTTTGTTGCGGATTGCACGCACCTCCCCAAAATGTAATAATATCTCCAAAACGTTTCTTAAGACTACAAGGCTCCATGTCACGAGCAGAGATTTGAACGGGATTAATTGCGTCATATCCAATTTCAGCCCAATGTGGTATGAATTGAGAAACTGAACCACAACTATGATAATTAATTTTTATATCTGCGAATTCATGGACCTTTTCTGATAAAATTCCCTCTATCGGTTTTATGAGAGCTTTATAAACCTCTATATTCATCATGGGGCCTGCTTGTTCAGCAAGATCTCCATTGATACAAATAACATCCAAATAATCACCAACTTCACGCAAAAATGTAAAATTATAATCGATCCAATATTCTAATAGTTTTTCCATCGTGGCAATAATTAGATCTGGTTTTGTTTTTAGATATATTAGGGCTTTTGTAAATCCAAACAAGAACATCGTATATTCATACACGCAGCCTGTAATTGGAGAAACTAACGCATAATCAGTGGATTGCCTTAGGTTTTTAGCGTATTCAGCTAATCCTTCAAAAAGTGCTTTGTTTTTTCCATCTGGCCAATCATAATTCTCTATCTCTTGTACTGTTTTAAAATCAGAAAACGGATGAATAACAGGATCATAGTATAAAATATCATCCAATTCTTTATCTGCAGAATTCCCCCAAAATACTCCAAATTGATCGTAATCTCCAATATAATTGTCTACATATTGGGGTTTAAAATCTTCTAATCTTATTATATCCCCTTTAGGATGGATATACCTTGTGTCAATATTAAATCTCTCTAATAGGGCATCACATGGAACTGCCAGCTGTTGAGCAAAATCATAGGTTTTTATTTCTTTATCTTCAATATTAAGATATTCTAATAAATCTTTATATGCTTTTATATGAATTCCAGAAATATGACCTCCTAAATCTAAAGGTACTTTATCAGGCTCTTCATGATTGAATGCTTTAAGTAGTCTTTCTCTTGAATTCATTTTCTTGCCTTTATCTATGGCTTCAGGTAATAATTAATTTAGTTATAAAATTAAAACTATTATTTAAATTCTAATTGTGTATTCACTCTCGAAACTACTATATTTAGGAATTAAAGGTAATACGTGCATATTACACTCATATTTCAATGATATTACAATTTTTCTTTTTATGTCTGTGATTTTGAAAAGAGAAGCCTATCTCCGAGCTTTTCAAGCATTACATCATAAAAATATTAAATTCCAAGGACCGCTAATACTAAAAATGTTTGGTGTCCTAAATGATCTAAATTTTAGAAATGAAAATCGCTATATTTTATGTAATTTCGTTGATCAAAATAGTGACAAATTAAATATAGAAGATATCTATACTTCAAACAATGAAAAGACTTTAAATCAATTATTTATTTTAGCTTTTAATAAAGCTAAGGAGTATAATTTATTAAGTGCTTTATATGATGAGTATGTTACCTCGATTAATGCCATTGCTAATAAAAAAGATTTTCAAGAAAATATTCTTTAAACCTGTGGAGAAATTCTGCTAAAATAGATATGACTTTCACTAAAGCAATAGTCCTTCTTTTTGGATCTCTTAATTAAATAAATAAAAAAATTAAAAATATATTAAAACTTAGATAAAGGTTATATCTTCATATTCTGAACTGCCCATATCTTTTTTAGCAACACCTAATTCTCTTACTTGATGATTTAATTTTAATACTGCGTCTCTCACGATTTCTTTTTTTTTCGCTCCTGTGCAAACAATTCTTCCTGTAGAAAAAATTAGGAATACTGTTTTAGGTTCTTGCATACGGTAAATTAGCCCTGGAAATACCTCTGGTTCATACATAGCATATTCCATAACGATTGCGGCCATATTTAAATCAATGTTGGTATGCAAATCCCCACTAGCGACAATATTTTGAATAGTAATTTTTGGATTAGTTACTTTAATACCTGCCTTTCGAATATTCTTTACAACTTTCTCAACAACCTTAGGTGCTTCTGCTGCTTTTCTTAATCCAGTTACTACCATTTTACCTGTAGAAAAAATTAAAATTGTTGCTCGAGGTTTTTCAATTCTCATAACAAGACCGGGAAAACGATCAGGATTATATTCAACTTCGGCATGTTTGCGGGCAATTTGCTTTAGATCAATTTTTTCAGTTATTTCCACCACTACCGTGGCGACTACATTTTCAATTTTATAATCTAAGTTAGATTCTAAATCATAATCTTCATCTTTTACGTCCTCTTTCTTATCTTCAATCTCTTCTTCTGCCATTTTTACATCTAAAAGGGATTAATTTTGAATTAAATTTAATTAAAAAAAGTAATTTTTCAAATGAATGCCATAATATTCTTAGAATATTTATAATAATTTATAGTTTATAAACGAATTGTTTTAAAAATGATCGCCTCTTAAACCATTAAATATTAATAGTTTTTAAAAGACTGTGTTACCTCTGAAATTTCATGAATATTGAGAAAAGAAATAAATAATATTTTTAAATATACGAAAAACTTACTCAGCTGAGCTCGTAATTTTATCTAAGATGATTTTAATTAGATTACTAAACGCTTTTTCAACATTTTCACCTGTTTTTGCAGATGTTACGATAAAATCTGACATATTATTTTGGTCAGAAAAATCCTTCGCTTCTTGTTCATCCACCTTAATATTCTCTTTTAGATCTGATTTATTTCCTATTAATAACATTGGTTCTTGTCCTCTTGCAGTTCTAAAGCTTTGCGTCCATTCATTAACTTTTTCGAATGTCTTTCTTTTGGTCATATCATATATAATTAGTGCGCCGTTTGCTCCTTCTAAGTATAATTTTCTAAGACTTTTAAAACTCTCCTGCCCTCCTAAATCCCATATTTGACAACTAACTGCCCCATAATCCGTAATATCCATATCTTTCTTTAATAAATTTACACCTAATGTACTCTTATAGTTGTCTCGAAATTTATTTTCTATAAATCTGTAAACAAGTGATGTTTTTCCTACATTTGCTTCACCGAGCAAACAAATCTTTACTATGTAATTTCTATCTGCCATTATTAATCAATCGAAAAATCTATTTCTATTTTTATTTAATATAGTGTGAAATATTATTAAATCTTCTTTATTTTCCATTTAATTAGATGGGATTAAATTTTTAATAAATATATAAAGACAACATAATATGCATTGAACATAAGGAATTTATCTATATCTTGCTTATTCGCATTTAAAAGAGATAGTTGCAAATAACAAAATTAAACTAAAGGAAATAGTACTTTTATTAATGTCAATAGTACGGTAAAATTGTAGAAAAAAAAATTCTAAAATTTTTAAAAAAGTTAATCTTTTTGGAATACAATCATAAATTCACAGTAATCCTTTCCCATTTCAAGAGCACTGCTTAATTCTTGGGCAAAACAATGAATATTAGTCATTTTTTCAACAATTCCGGCAAGCATTCCAGCTTCAAATGAACTAAAACTTCCTTTCGTTTTGATACCTTTATTTAATAGATCTCTTATCGAAGAATGTCCTTGCAATTTTAGTTGTATTATTTCATTTGTACTTTCTGTAATAGTAATATCTCCTATATTATACTCTGCAACAATGTTCTCTAATGCTTCAGGAATGTCTGAAACATCTTTTACTTGTTTTACACTAATAATAGTTCCCAATTCATGCCCTAAATAATAGAAGATAGCTTCTAATTGATGCCCTAATGCTAATAAGCTACTAACTTTTAGATCTCCTATTGATTTCCCTTCTTTCAAATAGTTCTTCATAACTGTTAAAATTTTAGAAAGTAACTGACGATCCATACTTATCACTTTTTTTATAATTTCTTTTTAAATTTTCTTCAAACTACTCAAACTTTATTTAATTTTATAATTTTACTGATGAGATGAAGCCATAGAGAATGGCATCAATAATTTCTTCCTCTTGAATATTTACAGAAAGTCGCTTATCTGCTATAATTATTGTAGGTAATGCCGTTACTTGATATTCTTGCGTCACTTTATGATTTTTTTCAATATCAATTCGTTCTATATTTAATTTTTTCCCAAACATAGAAATATTAATCTTCTTCAACATCTCTTCAACTGGTTTACAAGGTGCACAATGATTCGATGAAAAAAATAAAATCTTTGGATAATCTTGGTTAGAATGCATTGTCCAACTTTTTTTAAGTGTCCTTGTATTTGTTATATAATTCTTTAATTATTGCTTGAAATGCTTTATAAACTCCGTTTCCTGTTTTGGCACTGGTTTTATAATAACCAAGAAAGTCTCGCTCTTTAACTAAATCCAAAACTTTTTTCTGGTCAAGATTTTTTTCTTTAACTAAATCAACTTTATTCCCAAATATTACAATTGGCATATCTCCACAAAATTTTTTTATATCGTCATGCCAAGCACTAATGTGTTCGTAGCTTTCTTCTTCACCTTCAGCGTGGGAGAACACAATAATAGCGGCTTTAGAGCCCTTATAAAAGGTTGGACGCATAAACATAAATTCAGCTTGCCCTGCTATGTCCCAAAAGAACAATTTTACATTATTCCCTTCTATTTCCTCATCATATTTAGAGAATTGTGCACCTAATGTTTTTATATAATCTTTTTGAAACGAACCTTGCGTATATTTCTTAATCAGAGAAGTTTTACCTACTGCTCCATCTCCTATTACCGTAATTTTAAACACAAATGCATTTTCTGAGTCACTCATTTGACCACTTCGAATATGTATTTTAATTTATTTTTTTCTGATATTTTAATTATGAATACATTATGAATTCAAGATATAAAATATTATTTTATAATATAATTTCTTGTGTTATTAATTTTTATCTACAAATGATTTTAATATGATAATTTAATGCTTTAAATTTTAATATTAAATTGAGAATAATTCATAAAAAATAAAATTATTTTTCCACATTTGATTTTTTTTATAGATTATCATGTAATCCTAAAAGCTTAGCAGCATTGTCCCCTAGTATTGCGTTAATCTCATCGTCTGTGAACTTCGTTCCTTTTGGCGCCTTTTGTGGTAAACTTCTCATTATTTCGATAAAATCTTTTACTGGTAAAACTACGTCATATATGGGACAATCTGAACCAAATAGGATTTTTTCCACTCCAACATAGTCAATTAAATCACGTAATTCCCGGCAAAATAAGTCAAACTTTCCGTATGCAAAAGGATTCCACATTGCTAAATCTCCATAAAGGTTAGGTTGATATGCGGCAAGTGAGGCCCATGGTCTCCAGTTAATTAATCCCATATGTGCTGTGATAACTTTAAGATTTGGAAAATCCACACCTATATCAGATAGTAGCATAGGATCAGCAAATTTTGGACGACTTGGTGGAGGTAACGGACCAGTATGAGTTAACAGTATTCCATTATTTTTTTCCAAATACTCAAGTAAAACATAGGATTCGGGGCCACCAGGATCATAACCATTATCGCCATGATATTTTAACCCTTGCATCCCGAATTCTTCAAAGCATTGTTTTAACATGTCTAAAGCCTCAGGACGTCTTGGATCAACCCCCGCCAAAGCCATTACTCTCTCTGGATATTTATTTGCTATTTCACCAACCTTCTTATTTATTTCTTGAACTCTATCAACAGTAGCTGCTGGAATTGAGGAATTATCAACGTTACAGATTATTGTGAAATCAATTCCGCTCTCATCCATAATCTTAATTAACTTACTGCCGTCTACATCCCCCCATAATTGTTGAGCTCTTTGGACAAGGGTGTCTTTATCTACTTTAATGCCCATGATCTTAGCAATTCGCAAAGGTTCCTCTATCAACATGTTGATTCTTTCAGGAGGCATAGGAATTGGAATTAAATGGTAGTGAACATCAATTATCATATTTTTCCTCTATTCTAAATAATTCAAATTAAAATTTTTTATTTTTATAATACTTATTAATTTAATATTGCACCTTAATAAAAATTATTAAAATCTAAAAAGATACTTCTTATGGAAATATTAGAAAGAATAGGGATTATTGTTAAAAGATTTACCGAAAATAAAATTTTAATAGCAATTGCGGAGTCATGTACTGGAGGTTATATTTCCCATATGATAACCAATATATCGGGATCCTCTCTCATTTTCGAACGAGGTGTAGTATCTTATGGGAATCAAGCAAAAATTGACATTATAAATGTTGATCCAGAAATAATAGAAAAATTTGGAGCTGTTTCAGAAGAAGTTGCTAAACAAATGGCACAAGGAGTTAGAATAATATCGAAACCATGCACTATTGGAATTGGAGTGACAGGTATAGCAGGACCCACTGGAGCTACTCCAGAAAAACCAGTTGGTTTGGTCTATATTGGTTATTCGACTGAAACAGAAACCAAAATTGAAAAACAAATTTATAAAACTGACAGGATAACATTTAAGAAATTAGTTCTGGAAAGGATTGTTCAATTTCTAGAAAATTATTCCATATAAAGTAAGATTTAATTATTTTTAAAATAATAAGAATATAATACATCGATTTAAGAATCTACTTTTTTTTAAATTAAGAGTTGTAGCTAATTGGTTATTCGTGAATGCGGCTTACTATTCAGAGGATATACATTAATATATGAAACCTATCATAAAACTAGTAAAAAAGAAATAGATAGCGATCTCAGATCAGGATTATTGACAGCGCTATTGAATTTTGCTGAAATATCATTTGCGGAGGATTCGGTAGAATATTTTGAAATGAAAAAATTTATCATTGTCTTTGTTGAGGATAAAATTATTTCAAAGGATAGTGAGGAACCAGAACCTCTAATTACTTATGCTATTTTGGATAAAGAAAAAAAAATTGATAAACATATTTCTAAAGTGATTATTCCTAGTTTAATAGAGATTACAGGCGCTTTTAAAGAGAAATACGATGGAAAGAATTTATCTGAAATTTCTCTATTTAGGGAATTTAAAAAAACAATCGAAAAAGTATTAGGAACAGATATAGAAAACTTAGAGCAAAAATTAAAAGGCACTTTTTTTTAACGGGGCGCAATTGGGACAATTATAATTTGCCAAGTTTATATCTTAGCTCTTACCTTCTTTAAATACCACAATATGAGTGGAAGTGCTATAGTCGCATCTGAAATAATTGTAGAGTATTTGGCATTCTCATTTATTTTTCCCCAGGACATTGCTTCTTGTAGAGTTGCACCAGACAATCCGCCTGGCTCTGGTCTATCCATAGTTATTTGAATTGCATAAGTTGCAGAGTTAGGACAAAATTGTAATGACTGAAAAATGAAATTTTTGGGAACTCCCCCTCCTACAATACACACTCCTGCCTTTTTGGCATCCCAGGCAAGATCTACCATAGTTAGCATATCCTTGAAATGATTAAGATTTAGCTTTTGATGATGAAATCCTAATTGTAATGCCAACCCCGAGTCTGTAAATGCTGGACAGAATATGGGTACATCCATTTGGGCACAAATTCTTAAAATAGAGTTTTCATCGTCAGGTAATTGCCCCCCAAGAAATTTCAGGAATTCACTTACAGGCATATTATCATCAGGTATTTTTAACTCTTTCACGAAGTCTTCAATACCCTCATAAACGTTATTAGGTAGAAAAACATCATAAATTCTATTGAGCTCTTCCTCATGCAATTTCACATCATTTAGTTTAGAGATGTCCGTCTCTCCTTGAAGATGATGATAACCTAAAGTTTCTGCAATATCATGAGTGAGATTTGCTCCAGTAGTTATGAGAACATCAATGAATCCTTCTTCAATATAATCGTGAATTATCTTTTGCATACCAACTGGTACCATAGCACCGGCTAATCCAAAAAACTTAATACACTCTTTATCCTCAATCATCTCTTTATAGATCTCACATGCAAGTGCAAGTCTTTTCGCATTAAATCCCGTGTTTTTGAGGTTGTCAATTAACTCTAAAATATTGGTTTCAGAAGATATTTTAAATTGATTAACCTCCTTTAATTTATCTTTGAAATGATTCTTTGGCAACTAAATTACCTCGTTATTTTTTGATATGAAGGACATTAACTCTATAATAATTTTTATAGCTAAGTTACTTGTCACTTTGTTAGGTAAATCTAAATTTGGGGCAACCTCAACAACATCAAATGCAATAATATTGAATTCCTTTGCAATACTCCTCAGAATTAGCCATAATTCTCTGTAACTTAGCCCTCCTGGAATGGCAAAACCGGTGCCAGGAGCAATTGAGGGATCAAGAGCATCAATATCAATTGAAATATATAAATTCTTAATATTAGATTGTGTAAAGAAATCAATAATTTTTTGCGTATAAGTTTCGAGCCCTAATTCTGAAAGCAAATAGTTATTAAGATATTCAATTTTTTCATCTGAGGCTAGTTTCTTTTCAGGAACATCTATATCTCTGGTTCCAACTATTATTAAGTTATTATTATTTATAAAATCTAAATCATAAATCCTATGAGAAACTGTAGCATGTGAATATACACCTTTGTCCCATTCTTGATAAAAATCTAAATGTGCATCAAATAGTATCACTCCAAAGCTGTCTTTATTGCTATAATGATCTCCAACGGCTTTAACTACAGGAAAACTGCAAAAATGGTCACCCCCAATCATTATAAGTTTAACAAAATCATTCTGAGAATAAATCTTGTCAACAAAATTTTGAATTTCTTTTAGATTTTCATCTACTTTTTTCTCTTCAATAGGTACATTTCCTATATCAACGGCTTTAATTTTTGTGATATCAATACCCATCTCAGAAGTTAGCGCAATATTATCGCTTATTTCTCTAATTGCATCAGGTGCTAGTGCTGAATTTGGGGCTTTAATAGAAGTTAAATAATCCCATGGAATTCCAAAAATTACAAATTCAGTTTCTTTTTCAATTATTTCTCCATAGTCTAATAAATTCATATTACATCTCTTCCAGAGTCTCTATTCCCAAAAGAGTTAAGCCAATTTTTATTACAATTTGAACACATTTGATTAGTAATAATCTCGCTCTTTCTAACACCTTATCTTCTGAGATAACTTTACATGTACTATAAAAAGAATTAAAATTTTGGCATAAGGCTAAAAGATATTGAGGAATTAAATGAATACCATATGTGCTAATTGCCTGATCTAAAACTTCCGGAAAGTAATTTAAATGTTTAATTAAACTTAACTCGTTAGCATGATTTAACCTTTCATACTCAATAGTTAAACTAATCTTCTCTTTAGATTTAGAGATGATTGATTCTATTCTAGCATAACAATACTGAATATAAGGTCCTGTCTCTCCTTCAAATGATATAGATTCTTTTGGATTAAATATGAAATCCGATTTTGGATTAAATTTAAGAATAAAGAATTTTAATGCTGCCATTCCAATTATTCTTGATCTATACAATTTTTCATCGTTTGAGAGGTTAGGATATCTATTATTGACTTCTTCAAATGCTAATGTTTGCATTTTTTCGATAATATCATCAGCATCAACTACAATTCCCTCTCTACTTTTCATTTTTCCTTCTGGTAAACTAATCATTCCATAAGATAAATGAAACTTGTCTTCTTTAAAACCAATCATTTCTAATACCGCAAATAGTTGTTTAAAGTAGAGATCTTGTTCGTTTCCAACAACATAGATGGATTTAGTATAATTAAAATCTTCTTTTTTTAAATATGCCAAGTAAATATCTTGTGTAATATAAATTGAGGTTCCATCGCTTCTAAGTAAAATTTTATCAGGGATGTTATACTTTTCTTCTAGGTTTGCAAATACAGCTCCATCATCTGTTTTATTTAAAATACCGCTTTGCACATTTTTAAGTATTATTTCTTTTCCCTCTTTATATAATTTGGACTCAAAATACTCTTTATTAAAAGAAATCCCGAAATTTATGTAGGTTTCTTGAAAACCATTTAAAGCCCAATTATTCATTTTCTCCCATAGGGCCCTTGTTCCAGGATCATTTTCTTCCCATAATTTGAGTATTGACGAAGCCTCTTGACTTAAATTATTATCTTTTTCTGCTTCTTGATTAAATTTAACATACCATTCTCCAACAAAATGATCTGTTTTGATATTGGGCTCTTGATTATTCCCCCATTTCTTATATGCCAGCATACTTTTACAGATGTGAATTCCGCGATCATTGTTTAGATTAACTTGATATATTTCATGTCCCTTGTATTCTAGAAATTGCGATAAAATACTTCCTATTAGCATATTTCGTACATGTCCTAAATGAAGGGGTTTATTTGTGTTAGGTGAGGGATATTCTACAACAACTTTCTGTGGTATAAAGCTATCTTTTTCTAAAAAATCTCGAATATTTCCATATTTTTCTTTAAGTTGAAAAATGTTCTTTAAAACACTTTCAAGATTTACTCGAAAATTTAAATATGGACCGTTTACCTCTATTTCCTCTAAAAATTTAGGTAATTTTATTTTTTCTTTCAACTTTTCCGCAATTATATTAGGCGGTTTTTTCTCAAATTTTGCCAATTGAAAAACAGGGAAAGCATAGGAGTAGTTTATTGTTGAAGGAGGTATTTCGATAAGATTTTCTATCTCCCCTTCTGTGAAATATGAGATATAATCACTTAAATAGTTCGCTATGGTCTTTTTATCAATTATTATCATTGAAACCTATAAAACACCTAATACTTTAAATTATAAAATTAATTGAAAATTACTTAATTTTTCTCTATTTTGAATAAAAGTATCTAAAATACCTCATAAAATTTTTTATATTACTATGTATGAAATTTAATAAAATACATAGAATTTGAATGAAAAAATTAATTGAGAAAAAATTATGAAAGAAAAAAAATATAAGAGTTTTATTGTACAAATGGGACAAGGTATTGACCAGCATGGACACAATAATGATTGTACTAATGCTGCAATAAAAGCTATCAAAAACGCGATTTCTAATAATTGTTTGACAGGATTATCTGAGATTTGTGAGTTTAAAGAACCGATTGACTTCCTAAAGATGAAAGTTAAAGTTAAAATTGGTGTTCCCTTTCCTGAAAATATTGACCAAAAAAAGGTGTTAAAAGCAATTCCATTCGGTGAAAAAGAAATTGAAGTAGTAAAAGGAGGCATGGTTGCTCAAGGTATCAAAATTAAGGAATTGGGAGATACATCTAATGATATGATTATTTGTAATGCCGCTGTGAGTGTGTTGGTAAAAAATTCTTAAAAGTGGATCTTGTTCATTTTTCTTAATTCTAGAAATTTTAGTTAGTCTATGAAAAATCTTGTAGGGTGCCTTATAAATTACTTAAACTTTTTTATAAATTAATTATTTATAGGTTAAAAGACGAAAATTTATCTTTAAAGAGTATTGATTAATATTTT
>RCNB010001894.1_pt1 | contig 13002 bp, 15 predicted proteins | sample 2041321 | NCBI WGS metagenome assembly RCNB01 (sample SAMN09708232, study PRJNA481090) | Marine sediment metagenome, whole genome shotgun sequencing project. | reverse complement strand
CCCGATAGATGGGATCTTCAAGAAAGGAGGTGATTGTAAAACATACAGGATGGAACAAACTTTAATTTCTCGACAAAATGAAGCTCACTTAAGCCCCGATAGATGTGATCTTCAAGAAAGGAGGTGATTGTAAAACATACAGGATGAAATGAAATTTAATAAGACATTGTCCATCGCAATCTAATAAAACCATAAGGAGGAAACAGGAATGAAAAGGATATGTATCATATTAGCAATTGTCGCACTGGTATTCATGTTTGGGGCCAATATGGCCGTCGCTAAAGAAAAGCAGCCCAAAGTATACAAGCTTGGTTTTGTCAGCAGTCTCAGCGGCCCTCTGGCCCATGTGGCCGGTACCCAGAAAGCTTCCATCGAACTGCTGGTTGAACTGATCAATGCCAAGGGCGGTCTGGACATGCCCTGGGGCAAGGTTCCGGTAGAACTCACGAGCAAAGACGACGAGATGAAACTGGATGTGGGCGTTCGCCGTTTCCGTGAACTGGTAGAAGGGGGAGCACATGGTATTGTGGGTGCTGTCTATAATCCCATGGCAGCGGCTTTTAACGAGGAGTGCAAGATTACGGGCACACCGTATATTCCCGCTTGTGTCCCGGCGCTCGATTCCTTTAAAAAGGGTAATCCGGCGGTCGCTACCTTTTCAGTCGCCTTTACTCCCTGGAGCATCGGCTATCTGATGGCGGATGCGCTGACCAACGGGCTGGGCAAAAAGACTTTCTTTTATCAGATCCGCTCGGATTCCTGGGGACAAGTGACGCTGCAGGGCTTTAAAGACGGGCTTAAGGAATTTGGCGGAAAGTTGCTGGGCTATGAGGAATTACCCAAAGGCGCGCCGGATTATTCGACGGTGATCAACAAGGCTCTGGCGCTTAAGCCGGATGCCTTCATCACCAACATGTTCGGCGGAGATGCGATAGCCTGTTTAAAAACCGCCTATGACATGGGCCTGCACAAGCATAGCACGCTGGTCAATTCCTGGACTGCCTATGAAGTTGCCATGGGAATTCCGATAGAAGTTGCTGCCCAGATGTATGCACTTACCTATTACTATTATGATCTGGATGCTTTCGACAAGAAACTGGCTGATGCAGGCCGGGCGTTTAGCAAAGCTCATATGAAGAAATACGGACATCCGCCGGATGCGTACGCTGTATTGGCGTATACTGCTGCAGACGTTCTTTTGCAGGCGGTTGTTCAAGCCGGCAGTGTGGATGATAAAAAAGTCGGTAAAGTACTTGCCACGGCTACATTCGATACGCTCAAGGGCAAGAACAACTTCCGAGAAGACCATCAGATTGAAGGAAAGTACCAGGCTTTTTTTGTCAAAGGTAAACCTGCCGACAAAAGAAAAAACAAATACGATGTGTTTGAAATTATCGGTGCTTACGGTGGGAAAAAAGCGCTGCCGCCTTTGAAAGACCTGGGATATTAATCTGACCCATGTGAAGAATTGAAAAGTCGTTACTTCAGTGGTCTTGTGCCGCTGAAGTAACGACCGAATTTACAGGAACGTTTTCAGAATCACGAGGTAAAATATGAACAACCAACCAGTCGTAATGACCAGAGGGGTTAGCAAGAGATTCGGAGATTTTACGGCGGTAAACAACATCGATTTCGAATTACAGGAGAAAGAGACTCTGGGAATCATTGGCCCCAACGGAGCAGGCAAGACCACCTTTATCAATCTGATCAGTGGGTTTTATCCGCCCGAGGAGGGTCAGGTATTTTTTAACGGTAAAGATGTGACCCGTTTAAAACCGGCACAGCGGGTTAAACTGGGCATCGCCCGCACATTCCAACTGGTCCATGTTTTCGACAACCTGAGTGTATACGAAAACCTGGCCCTTTCCTATTATCGCAAAAGAGAAAATAAATCATTTACCTTTCGTTTGTTTATCAGCAGCCTGAGACAGGCCGACATCCGAAAGCAAGTTAATGAATTTCTTGAAATGCTGGAACTTGATCATCTGAAAGATGAAATCGTCGGGAACCTGCCCCTGGGCAGTAAAAAAAGACTTGAGCTCGCCATGGCCTTTGCCGCGGATCCGGACGTTGTGATTTTTGATGAGCCCTTCTCCGGACTGGGTGATCAAGAGATCGACGAAGTGGTGACTGTGATTAAAAAATATACTCACGATAAAACCATTTTACTGATTGAACACAAAGTTTCCAAACTCGAGGATTTTGTGGATCGGCTAGCCGTCATGCATGAAGGTGAAATCATTTGCTGCGGTTGGTGCGAAGAGACGCTGAACGATCCCGAAGTCCGACGATGTTACTGGAAACTGGATACTTAACCAAGGTGGTTACCAAAATGAACACTCATGAGCTGTTATTAGATGTAAAAAATCTCAACGTTTCTTACAATTCCCTGCATGTATTGTTTGATGCTTCGATCCAGATCACCAGAGGAGAGGTTGTCGTCGTCGTCGGCAGAAACGGTGCCGCTAAAACCACACTGTTCCGGACCATTGCCGGCTTTTTAAAGCAGGATTCCGGATCGATTTCTTTCAAAGGGGAGGATATCGGTCAGATGCCTGCATATAATGTGGCCATCCGTGGGTTAAAATATATTCACCAGGATAAGCATGTTTTCCCGGACCTGACGGTCAGGGAGAATCTGGAACTGGGCGGGTATGCGACCAAAGATTATGACTGGGATCGCGCTCTGGAGCATTTCCCGAAATTAAAAACGCTGATGGACCGCAAAGGTGGGAATCTCAGCGGTGGTGAGAGCCAAATGCTGTTGATGGCCCAATCGCTTCTGGGAAAACCGGAATTGATCTTGATGGATGAACCGACCGAAGGGTTGGCGCCCCATTTCATCGATGATTTGAAAGTCGCGTTTAAAGAACTCAGTAAAACCACGACCATGGTGATCATCGAACAGAACCTGCCCTTGACGGCGGAGGTTGCCGACCGTGTCATCGCTATGAAAGAAGGCAAGATTGTGGCCGAGATAAAAGATAAGCAGGAGATCCGGGACCTGACGTTTGAGAAATATTTATAATGCGACCAGATGGTCTGTTTTTGGATAAAGCAGAGGGGGGTAGATGAACGACAAGGATAACATCATAAGATACATACGGGGCCCTGTTGTGATGATAGCGCTTCTGGTGATTACAAGATATATTTTTCCAAGTAAAATGACTTTTCTGTTCGAAGTCAGCACCTTCAGCATGTACATCGTCGGCAATGGGATTTTGTACAACTACATGGGCATGGTTTCTTTCGGCCAGCCGTTTTACCTGGGGATCGGTGCTTATACTGCCGCTTTATATCTTGCGTGGGTCGGCCACAATATCATTATTGCCGTGATCCTGGCGATTATCATGGGGCTGGTCACCGGCTTGATTTTGGGGCCCGTATTTATCCGCCTGAGAGGTGACTATTATGCGTTGATCAATGCGTCCTTATGCGCCATGGGGCTTTTTATGGTCGAAAAGATTATGCTGCCCATTACGCGGGGTGACGACGGCCTCTGGTTTCGTTCGCGCATGCACGCCACACCTTTTCTGGATTTACGGAAACCGGATGACGTATTCTGGTTTACCATGATCGTTTTGTTTGTGGTGCTGGTTTTTTATACCTGGCTGGACCGTTCGACACTGGGTGCTTCGCTACGGGCCATGAAATCCAGCGAAAGCAAGATGCAGTTTCTGGGTTACGATACGTTCAAGCTGCGCTGGACCGGATATTCCCTGATGACGATTCTCTCGGCCCTTGCCGGTTCTATGTACGCGATCAATTATGGTTTCGTGAATCCCAGCATAACCGAACCGGCCCGATCGGCCGAGGTGCTGGTGGCAACGCTTATCGGCGGCGGCGGGGTTTACGGACCTATTTTCGGAACACTGGCGTTTATCGGCTTAAAGGAATTGGGCACTTTTGTGATGGAATTATTCGGTAAGGCAGGATGGGAATTGCCGGTAGGCATCTTTATCATTCTTGTCTGCTTTAATTTCAAGGGCGGTGTCTGGGGTACCCTCCAGACCATCGGTTCAAAAATCAGGGGAAAATCGCCCAAGCCGTCAGTCTGAGAGTCAAATGGAAAGGCAGGGCAGATGACGGGTTCAATACTACAGCAAAAATGAGGGAAAAATTATGTTGGGATTGTATGTTTCCGCGGTCATTTATGGATTAACCATCAGCGGTATTTTATTTCTGGTATCTGCCGGCATCTGTATCGGTTTTGGTTTGATGCGGATTATCAACATGGAGCAGATGGTCTACTATACCTTTGGCGCTTATATGGCCTATGCGTTGACGGCATCTACAGGGAGTTTCGCTCTGGGATTGATTTGCGGTACGCTGGTGGCCGGGGCTGTGGGATTTATTGTGGAAACGCAGCTTTTAAGGCGGGTATATGGAAAAGAGCTGATGTTTACGATGGTGGTGACCTTCAGTGTGTTTATGATCGGAATCGGCCTGATTCAGATTATCTTTGGACTGGCCAGCAAGCCGGTGGGTGTACCTTTCCGGACGATGGTCCCTGTTTTGGGTGCTAGTGTGCCGTTGTATCGGATTATGGTATTCGTGATCAGTATCTCTGTTTATTTTTTAATTGATATATTTCTGAATAAGACCATTATCGGTAAAGCGATCCGGGCCGGTATCGAGAATCCCGATCAGGTACAGGGCCTGGGGATCAATATTCGCAAGATCTTTACCATTACCTTTGTTGTGGCCAGCGGTCTGGCCGGTTTCGGCGGGGTTTTAAACTCGCCGATGGTGGGTGTAAACCCGTATATGGGATTTGAAATGCTTTTGTACGCATTTGTCACAGTGGTTCTGGGTGGCCTGGGCAGTTTGAAGGGAACCCTGGTTTCAGCCCTGATTTTAGGGCAAGTAATTTCGGTGGGCGGGACCCTTTACGGTCCTTTGGCCATGGTCGGCCCGTTCGCCGTCATGTTCGTGGTGATTATATTCAGGCCTACCGGTCTTTATGGTGTGAAAAGTCGTGCATTCGGGTTTGGCGAGACGGACTAATATGTAAACTGAAAATACAAACGCAGTGTCGTGATTATACAAACAAGGCACTGCGTTTTCTTTGCCAGCACTTACCGTATGTGCTCATAAAGATACAATAAGAAAAGCGATTCATTGATGAGCAACAAAGCAAAAACAGTTGTTGTCATTGGCACGATGGACACCAAGGGCCTCGAACTGGCATATCTGGCAGCGCAAATAAAGACTGCAGATGTTGAATTCAAAAGAAAGGGGCAGGCCACGCGATAAAAGCTGATACTGGACAATCATGAAAATGCCTCAATCGCCGCCTTCAACTCCGGATGATCTTCTGCATACGCCTTTATCGTTACACCCTTCTGAACCGCTTCCCAGCCCTGCCTGAGGCTGGTCGCGCCTCCCTTGGGTCCCATGGGATGCCCGAAAACACCTCGGCCGGGCACAATGCCGAAATCAATCGTTGCCAATTTCTGGTATAATTTGAGGGTTGAGCCGGCCCATTGGCTGCCGGCAGGCACCGGAAGGGTATCTTTGATATGACCCAGTGGTTTAAAGCATTCCTGCACATTTTCCAATACTTCCTCATCCGGCGTTTTCATTCGGTCTCCGAACCCCGGCATGATGATGGAATCAAAGCCCACGAGCCTCTGAAGCTTGGTGATCAATTTTGAATGCACACCGTAAAAAGGAATTTGTGTGAAAGGCGCAATAAAGTCAAAATGCCCTACCAGCGGTACCTGGGTGTGCTTGCGCAACATGCGCACCGCACTTAACCCGGTTGTCATGCCGTTGACCATCACCGCATTGGCCCCGGCATCCACGGCAATATCGTGCAGTTCAATCAGCCGATCGACTTCGTCGGTGATATTAGCGAGGTAAATTTTCTTTTCACCGGTTTCTTTCTCACTTCTCAAGCGCGCGGCGCCTAACAACTGGGCTCTCTTTTTTAAGGGCGACCATTCGACATCGCACAGCATTTCGTCGTCCTTGGCAATATCCACGCCACCCAACCAGCTCTGGTAAGCCAGCTCGGCAAAAGGTTCGGGTGCCAGACCGATATTGGGTTTAATCACACCGAAAAAAAGCGGCCGGTCGTAGACACCGAGAATGTCGCGCAGACCTTGAATCCCGAATTTAGGACCTTCGAAGAATTGTAAAAATTTGTCCGGAAACTCGATGTCCAATAATTTGATAACGGAAATCCCCGGGGAGTAAAAGGCCCCTTCTCCGCCTGCGGCAGTTAAGATATTGGGCAGTTTGGGACCGAAGTTGCCATGGGGATGAGCAATCCTGACTCTGCAGGCATAGGCGCGTTTGCCGGTATCTTGCGGCAGACAAAAGGAAGATGTCTCCAACTCCTGTTCTACGTTGAGGGCAATCACCTTGGCACCAAAACGGTCCCGCAGATCCTCATCCACGCCGACCCGTTTCCATTGAGCGGTGGACTGTTCCTGGCACAGATGTGCGGCGGCTTCTTCGGGATCGACGGTCGATTCGAAATAGTATTCAAAGATCAAATACTTCTCCATGATCAGGTCTGTCTGATCAGCAAAAAAACCCTGCTTGTCTGATTCACTCATGCTCATTCGTTTTATATCTCTTTTGATTTTTATTCTTTACTGATGTTAACCCTGAACCCCTGAGCCTCCGACCAACGCATCAATTCTTACGGCCAGTTTTTCCGCAAAGGCATTATCGTTAATATGCAAATCGAATTCTTCGATTCTAACATTGCCGGTGCCCGAGCGCTTCAGTGCTGCCTGCAGGCCCGCTAAAAAGCCGCGATCAGCATCAGGATCATACATGGGACCACCCTCGATATTAAGCTGGGTGAAACCACGATTTGGAATAAGCACTTCCGCCGGTCCTTTGCTTTGCGCCAAGCGCTCGGCAATAAATTCACCGACCTTGAACATTTCCTCATAAGTTGCTCTGACATGGGTGTGAAGGGGATTATGGATGACGTGTTTTCGTTGCAGTAACCTATCCGGTACCGATTCGATAGCGCCATAAAGAATAAAATCCGTAGTACCCGGCACAATCACCTGGGGTATGCCGTTGCGGCCGGAGGCCTCCATTCGTTTCGGATGGGCTGGGAAGATACCGCCAAACAAAAGATCCGGGATGTCCTTGGGACTGATGTCCAGAATACCATCTATTTGACCGTCAGCGGCCAATTCCTCCATGGCCTTGGCACCGATGCCGTTACAATGAAAGGCGATGACCTCATAACCCCGGGATTCTAATAGTTCCCGCACATGCATGGCACAGGGTGTCGTCACACCGGCAGTGGTCATGCCAATGGTGGGCCGGTCCGCTGGCTGCTCAACATCCATTTCAACCATGCCGGTGACGGCACCGACACTTTCTGCGATGACACGTCGTGTTACCTTATTCAAACCCAGGAGATCCGCCACCGAATGGATAATTGTAATATCACGGATTCCAACGAAAGGTCCAAAAGCGGTTTGCCCGTTGGCGACTGCCGAAACCATTACCTTTGGAACGCCAAAGGGCAGGGCCTGCATGACGGTAGTGCCGATGATAGTCCCCTGGCCGCCACCGAGGGCCAGGATTCCATCCAGTTGTTTATCCCGGTATAAGTCCTTGACAATTGCGGTTGAACCCATTGTCATGGTATGAATGGCATAATTTTTATCGGCCCTTACGAGTATATCTTCTAAAGTTGTTGCAGCTGCAGCAGCAACTTCCTGACGTGAGATCGTCGGTTCAAAAAAAGGTGTGCCCATAATTCCGCAATCGATGGTTACCGGAATATGACCTCGGTCTGCGATGAACTGCCCGGCCAATTTAAATTCAGGTCCTTTCGTATCCAGGGTTCCAAGGAGAATGATTCTTTTGGGCATAAACTTTTCTCTTATTCTGATTTCGGCTGTTTTCGCGATGAAATCAGCCAGGCTATCCGGGCGGTCTCTTCAACGAGTTCGGCTGTGTGCTCGGCGAGCCTGATCGAGTCGGCCAGGCCGAAAATACCATGGCGCACCTGGACAAAGGCCTTTAAACCAGGGTTTTGTGACAGCAAATGTTCGACGGCCTCTACAACACTCTGATCGGCGTGGCCGGTTACTTTCAAAACCGGGATGGACCCGATTTTAGCCTCGGCATGCAATGAAACGCAGGGGATCTCTGAATCAAACTCGGCACAGGCAATGGCCCAGGGTGAATGACAGTGAAAAATACCCAAGACATCCGGTCGGGCCTTATATATTGCCAGGTGAGTCATCAGTTCGCGAGAAGGGGCACCCTTACCTTCGACCTGTTCACCGGTCAGATCTACTGTGATGAGGTTGTCGCCGGTGCATTCACCAAAGGAATATCCGCTGGATTTTATGATGATTCGGTCAGTACCAGCAATTCGACTGCTCAGATTTCCGCCATTGCCGGTTTGCAGACCGATATCATAGGCACGTTTAGCATATGCTACCATATCCTTTTTGACCTGATTTACCTTATCGACCATGATATGCCTCACGAAAAGATCACGGGTAAATGTCCCGTTCCAACTGCTCAGGGTCATGGGCCATTAGGATGTGATCCGAACGCCGTAAAACCTCCTCAATGCTGTGCCATGCCTCGACAATGTTGTAAAAGCGACCTGGAGGCGTCAGCGGCCAACCTTTTTCCTTGTGAGGTTGCAGACATTCGCGAAGCAAAACCAAATCTCCGATCAGGGAATAGACCCCCTTTTCGGTCTGCACGGAGACCGCTTGATGGCCGGGACTGTGACCGGGGGTTGGATAGACCCGGATGCCTTCAACAATTTCTTCTTCTCCCTGGATAAGATTAAAATGCATGCCGTCCAACGGGCTCCCGATGCCCAGAGCGGGCGCCTCATAGGAATTCCAGTAAAATGGAATGGGATCTAATGCAAAGCGATATTCAATTTCACTTGCGTAAAGTGTGGCATTGGTAAATTTTTCTAAATTGTAGAAATGATCCCAATGCAAGTGGGTAAAAATAATGATCTCTATTTCTTCAACGCCGATGCCAAGTTTTTCAAGCTGCTCGTGAATTGCCTGGCCGGGCTCCTGTTTGCCGTCATGGTGATATTTTACCGAATGCTCGGTATCGCTCATTCCGGTGTCAACCAGGATTTTATGTCCACCACCCTCCAGCAAAAAACAGAACACCGGGTGCTCAATGATTTCACCGTATCCTTTCCCATAAGTGCCGTACATTCCCTTATCCAGGTATTGCCAGCCGGTTTGTATCTGCCGGATAATATAGTTGACCATCTTAATCCTCCTTAATAAACTGATTTGACGGTTTATCCCCCTCAATTAGATCCCATTAAAACCGCTTATCATTTGAACGTTTGTTAATGGGTTTGATCAAGAGGCGGGACGGTCATTGCCAAGAATACAACATCTTTGTCATCTTCATTTTTCACCGAATGGGTATCTCCGGCATAGACCAGCACAGCATCCCCCTCCTTGACGGTATAAATCAACTCGCCATGGGCACAGATTTTCATGGTGCCTTGAATCATGTAGAAAATTTGATCGGAGTTATCATGAATTTCATCATCGCTTCCCGACCCTTTTTTCAATGTTGTAAGGGTTACATTAACCTTTGGGCAACCCGTTTCAGGATTGAATATGGCCTGGGTCGTCATGTCAAAATGATTAAACGGTGTGTACTTTTCACCTGTGCCTTTTCTATAATCCTTCATATTTTCGGTCTCTCCTTAAGGGCGCTATGATTTGCCATACTTCTTCAGATACCAATCTTTATCATACCAGGCGGTTTCAAGCAACGTGCAGCCCAGCTCCGTACCGAAAGGTCCATGGACAATCCCAGGAGGACGGAGCGCATAAAATCCTTTTGTGTATAGGGTGTTGGTGCCATAATCAATCATATGCCCTTCCAGAAGCAGAAGCTCCTCCCAGAAGGGATGCTCTAAAGCTCTTTCAAACTTAAACCCGGGTTCGAAAATCACTAACCGTGTATAGGCACCGGTTTCAGCATCTACCGCCAAAAGCTTCTCCCGGATGCCTTTGATCGGTCCCCCTCTTTCCTCACCGATTTCTTTCCATTCATAATCGAATACCGTACTTCTCATATCTGCCTTTGTTGCTGGTGCTTTACCCATAGCTCTAACCTCCTGTCATGAATGTTCTGCTTTAAATTTTTTGGCGATGGGTTCGAAGTCATACGATGGATAAATCTCATAGCGAAAAGCGCCCCATGCTTTTTTTTCAAAAAACAGATTCAGATTGCGCAACGCGGCCGGCTCGGTCCTCAGATGAATGATAAATCCATAGGACATCGCCACTATCCAGGATACTAATTCCGATCCCTCCGGCGGAAAGTCGCGATAAAACCCTGTTTTTTTCGCATGGGTCAAGATTTCCTCCAAGGTTTTTGACTGATCATGGCGAAGGATAACTGTTACAAGAAATTGCTGGTCCATTTTGTTCCTCGACTACAGAATAGGGTCAATTTCGTTTGTCCTTACCCTATAAATGATGGCAAATAAGTGCTCAATATCGGAAATGCAAATATGATAATCAAACTGATTAGCTCGGCAACAAAAAACGGGAAAGATCCCACAATCAGATTTTTAATATCGACATCCTTTTCGGCAACTCCCAGCACAGAATACAGATTGATACCGAAAGGCGGCGTAATAAAACCGACCTCGATCGACAGAATCACCACAATCGCATACCAGATCGGATCGATGCCCGCGTTGGCAACGATCGGGTTGAACAGGTTGATGGTGATACACAGCATCGAGATACTGTCCATCAGACAGCCCAAAAGCAGATAGATGATCGCAAACAAAATGACCAGGTTCAGATTGGACAACCCCATCCCGGTCACAAACGTGGTCAGCTTGTTGGCCAGCCCGGTCATCAGCGTAAAATGCGAAAAGATGGTAGCGGAACCGAAGACAAAAAAGATCATGGCCGAAGTCGTGGCCGTATCCACCAAGATCATTTTTAGCTCGTTAAACTTTTCTTTGGGCGTGCGCTGGGCGCTGTCCCGAGAAAAGATACTGCGATACAGATAATAGACAAACAGTACAAAGGCCGCCACCGCGGATGCCTCAGTGGGGGTGAATACACCACCGTAAATGCCGCCGAAAATTATCGCCCCTGAAACGATGACCGGCCACCAAAGACGCAAGCTTTTGATTTTTTCCCACAAAGTGTATGAGGGGAGATTTTCAGACGCGATGACAATCGCTGACGGAACGACTTTAGCGACTATCGGGATGGTGATACTGAACAGAAACGCCCACAAAAGACCGGGCACAATCCCGGCAATCAGCAATTTACCAATGGATATGCCGCTGAGCATGCCGTAAACAATCGCCAGAATACTGGGTGGTATCAGCATACCGATTGATCCTGACGCGGCACAGATACCGTAGGCCAGTTCTTTGGAATATCCTCGCCTTCTCATCTCGGGAGCACTGATCTTGGCAAACACCGCAGCCGTTACCAGCGAAGATCCGCAAACCGTCCCAAACGCCGTGCAGGCAACTACCGTCGCAATCCCCAGACCGCTTTTGAAACGGCCGATCATCATGTCGAGGCTTTTGTAAATATCTCCGCTGATGCCGCCGCCACTGGCCAGAAATCCGACCAGTACGAAAAGCGGCAACGTCACCAGCGCTGTGTGTGACACCTTGCCGTAAAGGGATGAAGCACACATAATAAAGGCACGGTCAAAACCGAGAATGTACCAGAGCCCGATGAAACCGGAGACGGCAAGGGCAATGCCCACATGCGCACCGAGCGCCAGCAGCACAAGTAAAATGATAAGTCCGAACAAACCGACTAAAAATGGCTCCATAAAACAACACCTAAGATTCCTGATGGATGAATTTAAACAATAGCTGAAAAACAAAAGCGACACTAAACAGGGCCATTACGATGGGCATGGCGATCTTACCCCACCACCAGAGCAGATACATGGGTGCTAATATTTCTTCCTGAAGCCTGAAAGAATCTGCAAAACGCAGCCAGGCATAGTAGGTCATAAAAACACAAAACGACAGAGAAATGACATCGGTGATGACTTCAAAGATCTTTTGGATTTTAGCCGAAAACAGGTTCTTGACCAGCCCGACACGTACATGGTTGCCGCGGGTCAAAGCGTACGCAAAAGGAAAAAACACGATATACGGCATGCAGAGTTCGCCGATCTCCCAGGTGGCCGGCAGCGGTTTGTTGATAAAATAGCGCCCGGTAACGTCAACGACGATCATGATGGTCAGGAAAAGAGTCACACCCGAAGAAAGATAGGTTAACAGTTTCTCTAAAAACGTCTGTAATACAATTGCTTTTTTAAACATGTGGCCCATTCCCGTTTGCGGTTGAACAGGGCACGGCAACCGGCACGAAATACAATCGGTTGCCGTGCATCTCAACAGGCGGTTGAGGTTAAATACTTACGGTTACTGGTTGCCCCATTTTCTGGCCCACTTGTAACCCTCAGAGGTCGTGATCTCCTGCCATCTGGCAACAATCTCGTCTCCCGGATACCCCTTCTTGGTAATTTCGGCAGCCCATTCTGCTGGAACGTCCTTCAGCGTGGCGGCCCATTTCACGAATTCTTCTTCCGGAAATTGAGAAAACTGCACACCGGCTGCTTTAAATTCCTTGACGCATTCACCCCACCAGTAGGGCAATGTTTCCCAGACCATTTCGTCTTCGGCCACGATACCGGCTTCCAGGAAAATCGCCTGCAGCTCAGGCGAAAGTTTTTTCCACACGTCCAGATTGACGAATACACAGGCATGGAATCCGGCCATCAGTTTGGCATGGGCATAGTATTTCAAGAGCTCATGCATCTTGGTGAAATAAAAATGGGTAAATGGATGCAGGTCAATGGTCGTTACACCGTTTGAAACCAGTTCATAACGGTCCGCCATGGGGCGTACCACCGGTGTGGCGCCCGGGGGCAGCCAAAGACCAAAATACCGTCCGATCAGCGAAACCTTCTGTCCCTTAAAATCCTCTATGGTGCGCAACGGCTCCTTGC